>MPLX02236489.1_pt1 | contig 130799 bp, 116 predicted proteins | sample 1617341 | NCBI WGS metagenome assembly MPLX02 (sample SAMN05944804, study PRJNA350692) | marine metagenome | biome: marine; feature: ODZ; material: water; isolation source: 120 m water sample filtered on 0.2 um supor filter | place: Pacific Ocean | collected 2012-04-08 | depth 120m m | reverse complement strand
TCTACTTTATCCGGTTCTTTTCTGGATGTAGTAATAGAGCTTTGCCCCGGGCTTCTCCGGTTTAATTCATTTTGAATATCTTCTTTTTTTAACGGAATGCCTGCAGGGCACCCGTCGATGACAACTCCAATCGCTGGTCCATGAGATTCGCCCCATGTGGTTATTCGAAATGCATCTCCAAAACTATTTCCAGCCATAATAAATCCAAAAAGATATTAAACAGGATTTACAGGATAAAAACTAAATGAAAAAAAATCCAGTACATCCTGTTCATCTTGTCATTAAATATCTTACATCTTAAATCTAAATTGAAGGGTTTTCCATGCTGTATCTATATATTGGCACAAGTTTTTTGTAGAATCTCCCCTGGTACGGTCTTCAAAAAGTATGGGTATTTCCTTTATTCTAAATTTTTTTAGATGACAGGCATATAAAATTTCTTCAACAATAGAAGGTCCTTTGGATACCATTTTTTCAAGCCCAATGGACTCTAATACCTGTCGTCTGAAACACCTGTAACCTGAAGTGCAGTCTTTGATATTGATACCCATAATGATTCTAATATATACATTGGCAAACCATGTAATAAATTCTCTAAAAACGCTTCTTCCGGCCTCTTTCCCGCCTTCAATATTTCTTGATCCGATAACAACATCAAAATTTTGAATTTCCTTTAAAAATGTCGGTATATATTTTGGATGATGAGAATAGTCGCTATCCATCTCAACTATATAATCCGCTCCTTTTTTTAACGCGTGTTGAAAGCCGACAATACCCGCAGTACCTCTCCCTTTATCATCTTTTCGACATATGAGGTCTACCCTTGAGTTGTTGCTGAAAGAGGACTCTACCAATTGGCTTGTTCCATCCGGTGAATTATCGTCAACCACAACAACTGAAATGTCGTTATCAAGAGAAAGAATATCATTAATTAAGCTTTTTATATTCTCTCTTTCATTATAGGTTGGAATCATTACCGTTGTTTTCATTTTAAAATTTAACCACTAATTTTTTTTACTAATTTCATTGTTTTATCATACACAGTGTCTACAGATATCATTTTCATGCAATGGTTTTCAATGTCGCAGGCCCCTTTATAACATGGCGCGCATTCTATTGAAGAGAAAATCATTTCCCCTTTTCCGTAAAGATCTATTTCCTGAGGGCATGTGGATCCAAACAGGGCCAGAACATGTTTTTCATGAGCAATGGCCAAATGCATGGGGAGGGTATCACCGCAAATAACCAGATTACATTTCTTTATTAATGATGAAAATTGCTGGAGAGAGTTATGATTTCCAGCTTCATATAATACCCCACTTACCTTATTTTTAATTTCCTTGTTAATTTCGATTTCAGATTTTCCACCCATAAGCAATACTTTTAGTTTAGTTTGCTTATTCAACCGCTCAATCAACTCAACATACCCCTCAACTGTCCATGCTTTGTTGGCAAATACCGATCCTGCACCAGCATTGATTCCTATAACGAAATCTTTGGAATTAAAATTAAGTTTTTTAAAGAGCTTATTTGCAAAATCATCATTTTCCGTGGAACAGGTCAATTGGTATTTTTCTCTTTTGTAACTTAAACCGACAGCTTCAAAGATAATTTTTTGATACGTTTTTTTATTTTCAAAGAATTTAAGCTGATCGGAAACACCCAACTGAAACGCGTATTCAGCTTCTCTGCTAAAAGGACGGATATTGCCGTATTTAGTCAAACCAAAGCCTACTTTTCTTTTTGCGGTTATTTTTTCAGCTAAAGCGGCTGCTCTCACCTCTTTTTCCAGACAAATCAACAGGTTAAACTCTTGAACCATCAATGCAAGGGTAGAGTTTAATGAAAAATGCAGGATGCGGTCAATTTGCGTATTATTTTTTAATAAGTCACTTGAAGCTGGATCGACTAACCATGTAATATGGCTTTCAGGATATTTTTTTTTCAGTCCTTCAATCAGTGGTGTTGTGCGTAGAACGTCTCCCATAGCTCCAAGTTTGATAATTAAGATATTGAATCCCATGGGATTGTATTTATCGCAGCCTTCACATAGCCGTTTAAATACGCACGGTTTTTCACCGGTGAAATAGCTGCAGTCAAAATTATATTCCATAACTAGTTTTTATAACATGGAAAAGGGAAAGGGCGAAAAATTTTTTTTGAAGGAATTAGGAAAGATAGATAATGAAATGCTAACTGCTTTTTTTGTCGTCAACCATTTCTCTTAATTCTTTTCCGGCCTTAAAGAAAGGGACCTGTTTGGCTGGGACCTCGACTTTAGCTCCTGATTTAGGATTTCTTCCTAGCCTGGGATTCCTGCGTCTGACACGGAAACTGCCAAAACCTCTCAACTCGACTTTATGTCCGTTAGATAAAGCATTTGTAATACTGTCCAGGATGGTATTCACAACCAATTCGGTTTGTTTTTTTGTCAGACCTATTTTGTCAGAAATTTTTTCAACCAGATCAGCTTTTGTCATATTTCCCTGCTTTCACCTGAGGATGTCAAACTGCAGTGGGTAAAAATTATCACAACAATCCTTTCTATGTCAAGTACTTTAAAACAAAAAAATTGCGGCAGCAACAACAGTTGTATATCCCCTTTTTTTGACAACCGTAGATTGGGTGATATTGGTTGTACGAACAATTTTATCACTTATTTTGAAAACTTCTTTTTTTTGGTCCCAGTTTTTATCTTCATCGAACTCAATACCCAGAGTAGAGGCAAGCATAGCTGCCGCCAGGTCTTCGGCATAATCACCGGCTATTTTTTCCGATTCCCCGAAAGCCTTATGTTCACTCAGATAACCGTATGTCCCTTTATCCGTTGGAACGGCACACCCGATAGAAGCGGCTAACAACCTGTGCTTTTCATTGCTGCTGCAGCGGGCCATCACGCAGAAAGTAACCATGCCCGCCACCAATTCTTTGAGACCTTCTTTTTTACTGATTATTTTACAGCCGGGGGGTAAGATGCTGGAAATATGCACCAGGTTGCATTTTTCAATCCCTGCATCTCTTAAGGCAAGCTCGAACGAGCGTAACTCTTCAGGGTGAGTACCATCACCCTTTGTAAAAAACATTTTTTTCGGAACGAACTTCATTTTACCTCTCTAAAAGCATTACTTTGAAAATTTGTTTACAATTGGTCTTCTTCTATCTTTTCCAAAAGCCTTTGGTGTAATTTTTATTCCCGGTGGACCCTGCCGTCTTTTATATTCACTTTTATCTACTAAATCAAGTACTTTTAGCGTTAATTTTTTTCCAAACTTCCTGGAAACAATCTGATTGAGAGTCTTATCCTCTTCTACATAGGCATGCAGAATAGCATCGAGAATATCATATGGAGGCAGGGAATCCTGATCTTTCTGATTCGGACGCAGTTCCGCGGATGGAGGTTTTTTTATTACATTATCCGGAATGATTTTCATACCTTTTGCCCGGTTGATATAATGTGATAAGCGGTAAACCATAGTTTTAGGGACGTCTTTTAGTACTGAAAAACCTCCTGCCGTGTCTCCATAGAGAGTACAGTACCCAACACTGATTTCACTTTTATTTCCTGTTGTCAGAACCAGCCATCCGAATTTATTAGAGAGCGCCATTAGTAAATTACCCCTGATTCTGGCCTGGAGATTTTCTTCAGTAATGTCTTTTTTTTTTCCTTCAAAAGCTTCAGACAGGATGTCTTTATAGGCTTTCATTGCCTTTTCGATCGGCAGAGTTAAAATCTCAATACCTAAATTACGGGATAGGATGTTGGCATCATTTAAGCTTTCTTTAGATGTATAAGGAGATGGCATGGTTACACCTGTTACTTTTTGAGTTCCTAAGGCTTCTACTGCAATAGCCGCAGTCAAAGAAGAATCAATGCCGCCGCTTAAGCCAACGGCAACTTTTTCAAACTCACTTTTTCTTACGTAATCGCGCGTTCCTAAGACGAGAGCTTTAAAAATTTCTGCAAGAGGCTTGAGCGCGATGTTTTTTCTTTTTTGAACGCCTGCAACCTTTTTATCCTTTGTCACTTTTCTGACAAAAACAACATTTGAGCAATGTTTTTTGCTGATATTTTTTGATCTGGCATGAGTCTTAATATTTAAATCATAAAGGATATAATCTTCTGCAAACTGTTTTCCCGCTGCCAATAACTTGCCTTTTCTATCCATTAATAGGCTGTGGCCGTCAAAGACCAATTCATCCTGGCCGCCCACAAGGTTGTTATAAGCCATAAAAGCCCTATTTTTAAGGGCCCTTTGTGAAAACATTTTAACCCTCTCCTTTCCTTTGTCTTTATGATACGGCGATGCTGAGATATTAAAAATTAAGACTGCTCCTCCATCTTTGCATTGTTTTGAAACGGGGCCTTCCTCGCTCCAGATATCCTCGCAAATATTTACGCCGAAAATGATTTCTCCATACTTGTATACGGGAGATCTTCTTCCCGGCGTAAAATATCTCTTTTCGTCAAACACTCCATAGTTAGGAAGAATCGCCTTGTGGTAAACATCAACCAATTTTCGGTTTGATATAATAGCGGCAGCATTATATGAGTGCTTTTTGTGATCTACAAATCCAATTATCGCTGTTATGTTTTTAACGTGGGGAATAATCTTTTTCAGAAATATTTTATTGGCTTTTAGAAAATCTTTATTAAAAAGTAGATCTTCAGGCGGATATCCAGAAATAGCCAGTTCAGGAAAGGTTATGATATCCACTTCATCAGAAATTCCACGATTAATATAATGAATTATTTTTTTGGAATTTTCCTCAAAGTCACCCAGGGTCATATTGACCTGTGCCTGTGCGATTCTTAATATACCCATTCAAAAAGAGAGTTTAAAAATAAATAAAATAAAGAACTAAAAAAGGCAAGTATTTTTCGTTAGCTTAAAGATGTCTCTTGAGGCCGATAAATATGCCCCGTTCAGGAAAAATGGAATAGTGGAGTATTGGTGTTATCTTTCAATCTTAAAAGATATTTTAACTTTTACCTGGTATTCGGAAACTTCACCATTAGCAATGTGACCCCGTTGTTCAACTACTTCCAGCCATGCCAGGTTTTTGATTGTTTTTGCGGATTCTTTTACTGCATTATTAACTGCATCCTCAAAACTTTCTTTAGAAGTTCCTACCAGCTCAATTAACTTATAAGTTCCACCGGACATTGATATCTCCTTTTAAAAATTTATTAATAAATCGTTAATATGATGCATCGAGAAAATAATGTCAACCCTGATATTGTATAAATATCTATTTAAAAATTATTTTTTAGCAATTGTTTTGTTTTAGAATATTTGCTATTATTTTTTTATGCAACACAGGGAATTTAAAAAATTTCAGGCTTCTTCGTTGTATTGTCCGAAGTGCAGACGGGCTACTGAAGTACGTGAAAGGTTGTTGCTGGTCCTGCCGGACGGAGACCTCTTTGATTATTCTTGTTCATTATGCGGAACGTCTGTTGGAAAAAAGAAAGACAGTCAGACCGAAAGCAAAAAAATTGTTCTGACGACAAGCTAAGATCAGCGTTCAGCCTTCAGCTAAAAAAAATGGCTTAAGTCTTTCACATAGCAATGCTAAATCTTAGGCACAAAAAAACTCAATTGGTTAAGGGTTTTCTGATAGCCGATAGCTGACCACTGACAGCAGTTTTTCAATGCCCTTTCCCTTCCATCATATCGTAAATATGAAATATTGCAGGGAATATTGCGTTCATACCGTCTTGCGCCCCTTTAGTAGAGCCAGGGAGGTTAATGATCAACGTTTTACCATTTAATCCCGCTAATCCCCTTGAAAACATGGCATAAGGCGTCCTCTTCTGCCCGTAACCCTTGATAGTATCAGAAATACCGGGCATCTCTCTTTTGATAACTTCACTTGTTGCTTCAGCAGTTACATCTCTCGGGCCGGGGCCTGTGCCTCCGGTGGTGATAACCATTTGAATACCATCCGCGCAGTAATTTTCTATTTTCTCCTTTATTACTTCTTTTTCGTCCGGGACTACTCCATAATCGATGTCCGAAACATTAAACTTTTTAAGAGATTCCATGATAACTTTTCCTGACTTATCTTCCCGCGTGCCCTGGGATGTGCTGTCGGAAGTCACAAGCACGGCAGCTTTAAATCCTGCAGGCAGATTAACCTTAAAGTCACTTTTGCCTCCCCGTTTTTTTATCAGAGTAACAGAGGTGATTTCAATATCATCATCTATGGGTTTTAAAATATCATAAATGGTGAGAGCGGCCATACTGGCGCCTGTTAAAGCTTCCATTTCCATACCGGTTTTTGCCGACGCCGTAACTGTTGCTTCTATTTTAATTTTGTTTCCTTCGATTTTGAAATCAACGTCTACGCTTTCTATCAGGAGAGGATGGCAATGGGGAATAAGGTCAGGGGTTTTCTTTACACCTAAAAAACAAGCTGCTTTTGCATAGGGAAGTGGATCTCCTTTTGGAACCGTCCCGTTTTGAATGGCGTCAATGGATTTAGCAGAGCACCTTACGGTTGCACCCGCAATGGCTGTACGCAAAGTTTCGCTTTTAAATGCAACATCTTTCATCGTTGTGAACTCCTTATAAATTTTGTATTTTGATCAAAAACTGATATCTTAGCATTAAATTAACTAAAGTGTAAAGTGAACAAAAAAAATAAGATTTAATTATGAAACCTTACAAACACAAGATAACAGGCGTGATTCTTGCCGGAGGGAAAAACAGAAGGTTTGGTTCTGTAAAGGCACTGGCTAAGATTGAAGGCAAAAGAGTAATCGATAGAATCATTGCCGAGATGAGTAATGTCTTTGAAGAAAATATTATTATCGCCAATGATGTAGATCTGTACAAAGAGTTTAATTTAAAAACCTATCACGATATACATGAGGGAAAAGGGCCTTTAATGGGGGTATATACAGCGCTTCACCATTCTTCCAATGATATTTTTGTTACAGCGTGCGATATGCCGTTTGTGAATTCAAGCGTCATTAGAAGAATAATTGATGGCTTCAAAGATTTTGACGCCGTGATCCCTAAACACAATGGAAAATTACACTTTCTGCACGCGGTTTATTCCTTGAGGTGTTTTGAGATATTAAAAAAAAAATTAGATGGAGGTTTCCTGGGACTGAAAGATATTGTGGAAGAGTTAAACTGCAATGTCCTGGAAGAATTTAAATTTGAAGACGATCATTTATCTCCATTTTTTAACATGAACACGCCTGATGATTTTTCGTTAGTCAAAGATCATTTAAATGATCTTTGATATCACAGCAATTAAATTGATAAATAATTTCTGTTCTTCATTTCAAATAATCTCCCGATACTTTCTCTTGTTAAATTAATTACTAGTTTTTCATTGAGGTATATAAAATACATTGACAAGGGTTATTCCTTTTTGTATATTACGCTTAGAATGAAAATATCTCAACCAAAACATAAAACAAAAAAGAGAAAGAGAAACAGTCCTCATGGAAGAAATGAGAATAAATACTCGACACATGGCAGGATATGGATATCCAAAAAAGAAGAGACGTTTCTTGGGTATGGAAGGGTTGTTCTTCTTGAAAGGATAATAGATTACGGTTCGATAACTAAAGCGGCAAAGTCAATGGGGATGTCATACCGGAATGCGTGGGAACTGGTGGCTTCTATGAATAAATTATCAAAAAAACCACTGGTGGATCGTTTTACAGGTGGAAAGGGGGGCGGTGGCACCGTAGTCACCGAACATGGCAAAAAGGCAATAGTTTTGTTTTGGAAACTGCGCTCTGATTTAATGGCTTTTCTAAAGAAGAAAGAAAAGGAATTGTTAGAGTTGAATGATTAATGCGATGACGCATTAAACTATTTGCAACGGATCCAAATGTTTAGCCACAAATCAAGAAGACACAAAATTTGAACTATTTTTTTAGGAGCTGCGCATTCTCAATTTTAGAATAATTTGTTTTCTCAATCTTTTTTTATTGTCCGGTGTAATCTGTTTACCTTTCAGCGTTGCGAAGGAAAAGGAGGTAATTCTTGTTGCTGCGGCGTCTAATCTCCAGTTTGCAATGGAGGATATTATTCGGATTTATGAAAAAAGGAGACCTGATAACAAGATTAAAATAGTTTATGGATCGTCCGGTAATTTTTTTAATCAGATAATTAATGGAGCCCCTTTTGATCTCTATTTTTCCGCTGATATTAGATATCCTGATGAATTAGAAAAAAAAGGCCTTGGCAAAGAGGTTACCGTTTATGCTTTTGGACGGATGGTTGTGATGGCGTCGGTTAATTCTGGTATAGGTATTCAAAAATTAGGAATAAAATCTCTGCTTCGTCCGGTGGTAAAAAAAATTGCTATTGCCAACCCTGCTCATGCGCCTTACGGTAAGGCGGCAGTGAGCTTTTTGAAAAGTCAAAATATTTATGAAACACTTAAAGAAAAACTCGTGTTGGGAGAAAACATATCTCAGGCGGCTCAATTCGTGGAATCTGGAGCGGCAGAGGCAGGAATCATTGCTCTTTCTCTTGCTATAATGGCAAAAAAATCGGGACGGGTTTCTTACCTGGAAATAGCTGACGAAACTTATCCTGCGTTAGAACAGGGATTTACCGTATTGACAAGAACTAAAAAAAAATCATTGGCCAATGAGTTTTCTTCTTTTGTGCAAAGCAAGGAAGGGAAAAGTGTTTTGATACAGCATGGTTTTAATGTGCCAGTTGCAGCAGGCAGTAAGCAGTAGGCAGTTGGCAATGGATAAATGGAACTACAAAAAAAAATGAATGATTTTAAAGATCTATTGGCTTATAAGAAAGCTTTTATTTTGACAATGGAAATTTATGACTTGACTAAAAATTTCCTAAGGAGGAACTTTATTCACTTACAAATCAGATCAGGAAATCCTCTCGTTCTGTTTGTTCAAATATTGCTGAAGGATACAGAAAACGGCAATACCAGGCACATTTTGTTAGCAAGATATCAGATGCAGACATGGAGAATAGTGAAACGCAAGTTTGAATTGATTTTGCTTTCCAATGCAAATATATAAATGAGCAAATTAAAAAGGATTTACATAAAAAATCAGCCGAAGTTGGAAGACTATTAAGCAATATGATTAGATATCCTGAAAAGTATTTTAGGAAGAATATAAAATAGGCAAATAACAATGAACAATAAACGGCGAATATGATCTTTTTGTTGACAACTGCTTACAGCCAACTGCCTACTTTGTATTCTCTGTTGTGGAGTTAAGTCCGGTAATACTAAAAAGGTTGAAGAGAGTATACAATGAACTGGGAAGCAATAATACTTACGGCAAAGCTAGCCACAATTGTCTCTGCTATTCTCTTTCTAATCGGTATACCTTTGGCTTACTGGATAAGTTTTTCAAAGTTGAGATTCAGATTTCTGGTTGAAGCGGTTGTCGCGCTACCCCTTGTTCTTCCTCCTACAGTCTTGGGTTACTATGTCCTTGTCGCGATTAGCCCCAATAGTATTCTTGGCCGGGTATATACGGAGCTGTTTGGGACCACGCTTCCTTTTTCTTTTCAGGGCCTTGTCATCGCTTCTGTATTATACAGCCTTCCATTTGCTGTTCAGCCCTTTATTACATCATTCGATTCAGTTGACAAAAGGTTTATTGAAGCATCCTGGACCCTTGGGGCGTCTAAATTAAAAACTTTTTTGACAATTATTTTACCACTTTCTATACCAGGAGTTGTTACCGGACTGGTACTCTCTTTCGCGCATACGCTGGGAGAGTTTGGTGTTGTATTAATGGTAGGCGGGAATATCCCCGGTGTTTCACGGACTGTGTCCATAGATATTTATGATAAAGTTCAAGCCTTAAATTATCAGGAGGCCGGACAAACTTCCTTATTTCTTCTTATTGTTTCTTTTACAGTGCTTTCAGTTGTTTATTTGATCAACAGGAAGGATTTGGTCTCATGGCGCCGGAATTACTAATAAATATAAAAAAACGACTGAATGGAGACAAAAAAATAAATTCAACCTTGACGATACCTGCCGATTCGTCATGGACTGTCATTTTTGGTTCGTCCGGGGCTGGCAAAAGTACAATTCTGAGAACCCTGGCAGGACTTGATAGATCGGATAAAGGGTTAATAAAATTTGGAGGGGAAACATGGGAAGATTCTGAAAATCAAATTTTTATTCCTCCTCAGAAAAGGCCGGTTGGTTTGCTCTTTCAAGACTTTGCCCTTTTTCCCCACATGACGGTAGAAAATAATATCATCTACAACCTTCCTTTGCCTAAAGAGGAAAAACAAAAAAGATTCCGGGAGCTCGTTAGTCTTTTTAATCTTCAAGGACTTGAAAAAAGAAAACCTTATTCTTTATCAGGAGGTGAGAAACAGAAGGTAGCCATTGCGAGGACAGTTATCCGGAAGCCTAAATTGCTGCTTCTTGACGAACCTTTATCGTCTCTTGATTTGCCGACACGAGAAAAACTTCAAAAAGAACTTAAGAAAATATTAAAAAAACTGCAAATTCCTACAATATTTGTTACTCATGATAGGACAGAGGCTATTATCATGGGGGACCGTATTGCAGTAATGAGTGATGGCAAGGTTGTTCAAATGGGAGAGGTTAATGAGGTATTTACCAAACCTGATGACCCCTCAGTTGCCGCTATTGTAGGAATGGAAAATGTCCTGATCGGTGAAATAGTTGACAGATCTGAAGGATTGCTATGTATAAAAGTGGGCAACAGTAGCTTTGTTGCGCTGGATTCAGGGGTAATGGGGCCGGAAGTAGCTGTTTGTGTTCGTGCGGAAGAAATTATTCTTGATAAAGGGAACACTCCTGAAAGTAGCGCCAGGAACCGATTTCTCGGCAGGATTATTGATATCTCTCCACAGGGTGTAACGGTAAAATTGACTTTGGATTGTGGTTTTCCACTGGTTGTTTTAATAACAAAACGATCATTTATAGATCTGTCCATACAAAAAGGATCTAAACTCTCTGCAAGCATAAAAGCGCAGGCAATACATGTTTTTCAACATGATTGAAAAGACTTGCAAAATCTGTGAGATAAAGAGTATTATTTCATTAATAGTAGTATATCTATAGTTGTTGGTTTAAAGCAGAGGCTTGAACCAACTGAATTGAACTGAACGAACAGGATTAGCAATATAAACAATTAGAAAAGAGTCGTTATGGAAAATGCTAAGAACGAGAAAATCCTTTTAGTTGAAGATGAAGAATATCTATTGAAAAGTCTGGAAGTATTTTTAAGAAATGAAACCAAATATGAGATTTTTTCTGCGAGCAACGGCAAAGAGGCTATAGAGATTATAAATAGTAAAGAGATAGACCTTATTTTAACTGATCTTAAAATGCCGGAAATAGGCGGTATTGAGCTGATGGAATACGTTAAGAATAAATCTGCAGATATCCCTGTTATTGCCATGACCGCTTTTGCCTCCTTAAACTCAGCCATAGAGGCTCTAAGACTCGGGGTTTATGATTATCTGATTAAACCTTACGAGTTTGACATGGTACTCATTGTGATCAACAGGGCGATAGAGAGAATAAGGCTGACTAAAAAAGCCAGTGAAGTTGAAAAATTAAATGTCATTGCCGAAGCCGCAGTTGCATTAAACCACGAGATTAACAATCCGTTGACAGGCATCATGGGAAATTTAGAACTTATGCTTGATAATTTTCCGGATGATAAGGAAGATGTAAAAAAAGCGATGAAAGTCGTTCTTGAAAATTCTCAAAAAATTGCTGATGTGGTAAGGAAATTTCAAACAATCAAGAAATATGTTACGACTGAGTATGCTTCAAAACAACCAATGCTGGATTTGAATAAAGCGTCATCATCAAAATAAGTATTCAGCCGTCAATGGTCTGCAAGAAATAATAAAATCGTAATAAGCTGAGCATGGATGTTCTTTCTGTAAATTGATGGTTGTCTTCCTCTTTTTATGGAGTGCAACGCCGCCCGGCGTTGTAAGATTAATAATGCGCGGACAGATTTTACTCCCCCAAAAGAATATATATTATAATTTAGATATTTTTATCTATTTATGGAACGAAAGACGAGTCATCTCTTAAAGGTGATGGCTAACAGCGGAACATTTTAAATAGAAACAGAAATGAAAAGTAAAATTGCTATATTAACTGTTGTCATGATTTTTTGCGTGGGGACTATTATTTTCTTTTTCCAGCGTCTACAGAAGGTTATGGAAAATCAGATTGCAGAACAAGTGGCTAACGCGCAAGTATTATTAGTGAAAGCAGCGGAGGGGCAGGTCAGGCAGATTTTTAAAATGGCTAAAGAAGAACTTCTTGCTGTGGCTTATAGTTTCCCATTGCAAAACTTGCTCGCTGCTTTTGAAAAAAATGATGAGAAAAAGATTGATCTTTGGATTTCTGCTGTAACTCATCGCTTTGTTGGGTCGGCAGAAACCAACGCGTTTGTTCGCCAACTACGGTTTATTGACTCAAGCGGACAGGAGATTGTCCGGATAGATAGAAAAAAAGATGGCAATCTATTCCCGGCAAAGGTGTTGCAGAACAAGTCTAAAGAATTTTATTTTTCTAAAGCCATGAGTATGGAGTCTAACCAACTTTATCTATCTCCTATTACTTTGAATAGAGAGTTTGGAAAGATAGAAATTCCGCATCGGGAAGTGATCCGGTTAGCGACACCAGTCATGCACAACAGGAAGAAAAAGGGAATAGTTATTATGAATATAGAGATGAATACAATTTATAACATAATAGATAATCTTTCCGAACACGCCTGGATATTTGATAGTTCCGGCAAATTGCTTAACTGTTCTCTTGGTTTGTCGCAGGAATATCATGATAAAGCGATTAAAATGATTTTTCAGCAAAAAGAAAGCAGGTCTCACCTCCCTTTGGATTATTATCATGAAGGCGGAGATAGATCGCTTGTAGGATATCTACCGGTCAAAGTCGATAATCAACAATGGTATATCGGTTCCGAACTACCTTTTGATGAAATATCGGATATCATGTCAAAAAGCAACAGGACTAGAGTTACTCTGTTTGCTATAATTCTGATATTTATTATTAGTTTTTTAATTTATTTCTATAAGCTCTATACCGACCGGCAAAGAGTGGAATTGAAAGCTGAAATGGCAGAGGGCCTGCTAAAGTTAAATAAGCAATTAGAAAATAAATCAAATGAACTGGAAAGCGCTAATCGCTCCTTGGAAGAAATAGATAAAAAGAAAACTGATTTTTTAAATATGGTGGCCCACGATCTTCGAACTCCGCTTACGTCTATTCGTTCTTATTCAGACCTGCTGTTGAGATACGGGGACCAATCGGATAAGGGGCAAGGTGAATATGCCGGGATCATTAAAAAGGAAAGTGTAAGACTGAGCAGCTTGATTGACAGTTTTCTTGATATTTCAAAAATCGAAGCCGGATTATCGGAATATAACCGGGAAGAAATTCAGATCAAAGAAATAATTGATCATTTTGTAAAAGTGTTTCAGGGCGACGCGGGAAACCATCAAATATCGATAAATAGTCAGGTAGAAAAAGAACTGCCGTGTATATATGGAGATAAAGAAAGACTGGGACAGGTCCTATCTAATTTACTTAGTAACGCTGTTAAATTCACTCCACCGAAAGGTTCTATCAATGTTAATGCTTCCCTGACCACAATAAATAACGAAAATAATACTCAGGTGCCGCATATTAAAGTATCCATAGCTGATACAGGGATCGGTATTCCGCAGGAATCATTAGATAAAATATTTGAAAAATTTGTACAGTTAAATTATAGAAGTGTTAAATCGGAACGGGGCTCTGGCCTGGGGTTGGCCATATCCAAAGACATTATAGAACAGCATGGGGGAAGGATAAGAGTCGAAAGCGAAGTGGGGAAAGGGGCAACATTTATTTTTACCCTCAAGGTTGCGGAGAAAAAGTCAGCAATCAGCAATTAACAATTATCTGTTCTTCTAAGCATGCTCGATATTCGTGAGGTTTGATATCTCTGAACTGGTTATGTATAAATCTTTGATGTTGAGATAATCCGCGTCATTGTATCCAGTGAGTCTGGCAAAGTTCTTTATTTCTTCAGTTGTTATCTTTAAGAAATTAGCCAATCTTTTAGTCGATTTATCTGTTAACTTGAAAGTCTTAAATCATTACTAAGGGGAAACGCTACTTTTTTTGATACAGTTTATATCCCAAAGCTATAATTATTTTTCTCCTGGTATTCAGAAGACATTCATGTCCCTTTTCAATCCGGTCAATGCTTTGAACTGAAAGATTCGTCAGACGTTCAAGTTAAGCTTCGCTCATCATTCGTAGTTCTCTAATTTTTTTTACATGGTTATTGAAAATATCCTTCTTTTTCTTTTTTGAAATAAGTAATTTGTTTATCTGAAGAATGCAGCTTTTTCATGAGTAAAATACCATAAAAAATACCTGACTTAATATTGCTTTATAGTTTAGTTATCATATAATTAAATGTCTCTTGATTTTCTGGTTTCTCGATATAAAAAGACAAAAAAAGAGGATTTTCTCCAACCCCCTTCTGATATGTCATTCCGAACCCTTGGTTTTGTCATTCCGACGAAGCGAAAAATCTCATATTCGCGGTAGGATAAACTTTAATATTTCTTCCATCCCTTCAATTATTTCTATTTTGCATAAACCTTTGCGCATGACTAAAGAATCAATTAGAAAATCAATAACTTAGACGGTATGATGGGCAACTTTGTAGAAATGTCTTAGTCTGTTTTTTTAATAAAAAATATAATACAAGGACTGATAGCTAGGCACAATTTTTAGGCCGGATTGCCCTGTTGATCTCACTTTAAAATATTTTTCAAATAATTTTTTTCAATAAAAACCAACGCTCTGTATAAATTCAAATTCATTTAATACAAACAATTAAACAATCATTTTATTAATTTTTTTCTATCACACACTCTCCATTTTCCTTTCTTCTGCTCCCATTATTTTTTTTGGGAATACCCTTTGCTTATTAAACCCCAAACTTCAAAATTGAAAGGAATCATTTTTTGAAATCCTCCCGGTTTAATGTAGAAATACCTTTGGAAGAAAATAAAGAAGAAACATTAATCTTTAATACTTTCACCGATTCCAGGGTGGTAATTAACAAAGAACTGAAAGCCGCCATGGGAAAGGCCGATAAAAAACGCCCCCTTACAGAAGAAGAGACCGGCTATCTGTCTCAACTCAAAGACCTCGGTATTATGGTCAATGATACAGTTGATGAAGACAAAGAACTGGAATACTGGTTTCAAAAGTTCAAGTTCGATAGCTCAATACTGAGCATCACCCTCCTTGCTACCTACGACTGCAATATGAAATGCACCTACTGCTTTGAAGAAGGGGTAATAAAAAAAGAATACATGTCCGAAGGAACTTCCCGGCTGGTCATTGAATGGCTCTCGCGAAAACTAAAAGTTGTCCGCCCCGCCACACTGAGACTTCTGTTTTATGGCGGGGACCCCATGGTCACAAAAAGAAGCAGAGAGATGATGCTCTTTATCGCGAAAAGCCTTCATAAAATTACGTCCCAAAAAGATATAGAACTCGATCTCATGATGGTTACCAACGGCATTGTCCTTCCTGAAAATTACATCAAAGAAATGGTCCAATACGGGCTTAAAGGAATAAAAGTTACTTTGGATGGAGATGAGACCGCGCACAACCGGACCAGGATTTTTAAAAACAACAAAGGGACTTTTAAAACCATAATTAAAAACCTGAAAAAAATAAAAGGGATGGTCCCCATAACCATCGGGTGCAACTACGATGAAGTAAATAAAAAATCTGTCCCGGCCTTGCTGGATCTGCTGAAAGAGGCGGGTTTTGAAGATTCAGTGGAAGCCATAAATTTCAAGCCGATCTTCCAGAATATCGAAAACGCGGGAAAAGCCCAGTTTGACGTCTGTACTTATTCGGACATGGACGTCAAGGACATTGCTAAATTCAAGCAGGAGACAAAGAGTAAAGGTTTTCAAACTCGAGAAGGAATTTCTCTTGGTCCCTGCGAAGCGACAAGGGAAAATTCCTACACCATAGATCCGGGAGGAAAGATTTACAAATGCGGCGGGTTCGTGGGAAGAGAAAAATTCAAAATCGGCGATTTGCATGAAGGGTTGAACGAAGAAAACACCCGGTTCATGACGGTCGATCTCTGGAGAAGCAAGGACTGCGAAGGATGCAAATATCTCCCGCTCTGCGGAGGCGGATGCCGGACCAGCGCTTATGTAAAGCACCAGGATTTTAAGCGCTTTGCCTGTGAATTGAAATATTTCAATACTGTGTTGCCGGAACTTTTGAAAGAGGAATTAGCACAATAGAATTGAGATTATGTGCCACGCACTTTGGAACTGCGTGGAATGTGTGGCAAATTTTAAATAAAAGGAGGTGAGACAGAATGAAAATAAAAATCATTAAAAAAGGAGTAAAAAAAGAAAATATAAAAATGAATTGGTGTGAGTGGTCATATTGGTAATCTTATTTATTCTATTAATTTAGTTTCTTATTCTTCCGGGGCTGAAAAAACTTCTGTCAATGGGCTGGATCAGTCCCTTTTTTTATACCCGCTCTGAAAACTCCAAAGGGAGTTATTTTGCCATTCTGAGCAAAGCGAAGAATCTCTTAAAAAACAACGAGTTGCAGGCAATAGATTCTTCAGCCAAAGCCTCAAAATGACATTCTCGGACAGCCTATGTAATCTATCTTTGTTTCAGTGCTGCCTCAATATGATATGCAGGTATTAGAATCGATAGAAAAATTCTACTCATCGGAAAAGATTGTAAAGTTTTATTCCGAACAATCCCTCTTCCCACTGGAAGAGATTCTCTTTAAAAAATATTTAACACGGAAAGGGACTATACTGGACCTCTGCTGCGGGGCGGGAAGGGCGTCTTTCCCGCTCTCTGAAATGGGGTTTGAAGTCATTGGGATTGATATTAATGAAAAACTGATTAAGGCAGCGCGGGAAAAAGCAGTCAATTACTCCAATACTTCATTTATCCTGTCGGACGTTGAAAAAGTAGATTTCCCTGAAAATTATTTTGATTATATCCTGGTCCTTCATAATTCATTGGAATTCATACCCGGTAAAAAAAAGAGAAACAATATTATTAGAAAATTGAATCTTTGTCTAAAAAAAGACGGGGTTTTAATCACTACCTTTCACTCCGCTTATTATCCTTTCCACGTGGCGCGAAAACTCCTAAAAAGCAATATAAAGCGGCAAGTTGCCGCAACCACAATTCGGCATGGAAAACCGAATTGGACGGATTCCGAAGGAATGCCGCCCAAAGGGTTGAGGCCATGGATGGCCAAAATCAAATGGAGCTACCGCTCCGGTGAAACTAATAATAAAGCCTTCCTAAAAAAGAATTTTTTACAGTGTAATAGTATAAGAAATATCCATAACCCTGAAATGGAGCATAATGATTTTTTTTATAAAAAAGACAGCCTCTTTTATCATCTGTTTACTCCATGGGAGATTTACAGGGCATTCACAGGCTGCGGATTTAAGCTCCATGCCGTACACGGCAGCAGGGAGATTTTGGCATGGGACAACCCTGTAAAAAAATATTTCTGCAAGCTTCTTATCCCCTTCGACTATACCTTCTGGATTTTTAAAAAGAAATAAACTTACCTCGAAGATCGCGGAGAAAAATAATTACAAAAAACTTTCTTCCTTCGTGTTCTTCGTGTATTTCGTGGTTACCTGCTTCTAATATTCTTTTCCTTTACGAACCCTCTCTGAATGCGGTAAAATCCACTTTCATGATACGGGCCACGTTATTTCTTCTGGTAACAACTCTTTCCTTTCTCCCATCCTGTTATAAATCAGAGACTGAAGAAAAACCAGCCTATGGAGGTCATCTAACAATAGGTCACTATGAGCCTATCGATATCATTAATTCGGTTGTTTCAAACAGCGGCACCTCAGGATTTTTGATTCATATGGCATTCAATGGGCTGGTAAAACCGGATGAGAAATTTTATATTGTCCCTGACCTGGCTTATAAATGGGAGACTTCAAAGGACGGGCTGAAATGGAGGTTTTATTTAAGAGAAGGCGTCAAATTCCATGATGGCATTGAGTTGACAGCGGAAGATGTGAAATTTACTTACGATCTCGTTAAAGTGCCAAAATACAGGGGATACTACACCCAGTTCTTTGAGCCTGTGAAGCAGGTCAATATTGTAGACCGATACACAATAGAGATGATTTTGAGCCAGCCTTATGCGCCTGTATTATCTGGCCTCAATGTTGGCATTCTTCCCAAACATATCTATTCAGGCAGGAATTTAAGAGACCCGGGAGTTAATAAGCAGCCTGTAGGCACAGGGCCATTCAAAGTTTTAGAATACTCTTCCTCAAAAGCAACTTTAGAAGCCAACAGGGATTATTTTAAAGGGCGACCTTTTCTGGACAATGTTACATTCAGGATTTTTAAGGAACAAAAGACCCTTTTCGCGAAAATGATGGATGGAACTGTGGATACTATTATTGATACGAATCCTGAGAATGTAGACATTTTAAAACAGGTTACTTACTTTAAGCACTATAAACCATTAAGACCTTTCTATTTTGTCTTAGCATTTCAACATAAAGAGATTTTTAAAGATAGAAGAGTGAGAATAGCATTAAATCATGCTGTTAATAAAAAGGAGTTGTTGGAAAATGTTTTAAAAAATGATGGGGAAATTGCTTCAGGGACTGTTTATCCCGGTTCATGGGCATTCAACAAAAAAATAGGGCCTTATCCCTATAACCCCCGGAAGGCTTTAAAACTCTTGCATGAAGCAGGGTGGAGTGATACCAATGGCAATAATATTCTGGATAAAGAGGGTGTGGAACTCAAATTTACAGTTTTGTTAAAAGAAGGAAATGCTATTCAAGAAAAAACACTTAAATATATTCTGGTTGATCTGAACCGGATAGGAGTTTCGATAAAAACAGAAAAATATTTTCTGAAACAATTTATTGAAAGTATCACTAAAAAAAAATTTGATGCAATACTGATTGATTTGGTGGGTAGAGGCGATCCTGATAACAACTATAGATTTTGGCATTCATCACAGATTGAAAAAGGGAGAAATTTTTTCTCTTATGAAAACGAAAAGATAGACAAATATCTTAAAGAGGGGAGGAGAGTCTCTGAAATTGATATGAGGAAAAAGCTATATTATCAATTTCAGGAAGAGATTTTTAACGACCCTCCCGGGATATTATTATTCTGGGCAAACAGTCTTTTTGTGGTCCATGAAAGGTTTAAAGGGATGAAAGTACACCCAAACTGGATACTCGACCTTAAAGACTGGTATGTTCCTGAGGGCAGTCGTCAGAAAAAGAAGACAGAGAATGGTGTACAGATGGCAGAAGAGAGAGCAGAAAATTGAGACGAAATGACTTAAAAAGGACCGATTCCTGGCCGCTTGTGTAATAGGCTGAATTTTAAGGTGCTTTTGTTGTTCCGTCTGGATTTATAGAAAAAAGACGGAATGTTGGCCTTTTTTCAGGTGCTGACCGGCCATTATTTTTTGTCAAAAAAAATTTTTTTAAATTTTTTTTACACGGGGAAATCAGTTTCCAGGGAGTAAATTTTTAAAATGCAAAAACGGCGTAAATCAATTTTTCAATCTATTATTCATTCTTTACGGGTTTCCAATATTTCCTTCAAACTCAGCATTATCCTTGTGGCTTCCATTATAATCCCGATGATTATCTTCGCTTTGCTTTCCCTCTCCATATCTTCAAAGGCCGATTTTCAGGCTGTATCAAAGGGTAATCAAAAAGTCGCCATACGTACAGCTGAGCAGATAGAACAATACATTACCAACAGCATCAATATCCTGCGCTCTATAACAGAAAACATTAACGGCCTGCATCTCAGCCACAGCCAGAAAGATATTGTGCTAAAGAACCATGTTTTGCAGTTTCAGGAATTCGATAAAATTGTAATAACCAACCAGCGGGGAAAGGAAATTATTACATCGGAAATGGGAGGTGATTTGAAAGACCGTTCGAAAGAGATTGCCTTTAAAACTGCTTCGCAAAACCATATCTATTTTTCCGACGTTTCTATCTCAGATAATCTTGTTCCCGCCATGACTATTGCCATCCCTTCATTTCAGTTGGGTGAATTTGACGGGGCAATCATCGGGACCATCAACCTGATTGATATGTGGAGACTGGTCGACTCCCTGACAATTGAGAAGCAGGGATACGCATTGGTAGTTACTAAGACAGGGCTTCTTGTCGCCCATGGAGAAGGAAACTCCAAGCCGGGCATTATCAGGAAGGACAACCTCTCTTATTTACAAATCACCCGTGAAGTGCTGGAAGGGAAGGCGTCTATTTTAGAATATGAGAACCCGAAAGGGATTATGGTGCTGGGCGCGGCCGCTCCCATCAAAACCGTAAACTGGGGTTTGATCATTGAGCAACCCCTGTCAGAAGCCTATGCTCCCACTTACAAAATGGGGAAACGTATGGTGATACTCGGCCTGATTATACTGATCATCATGTCTATTATCGCTTTTATCGGGGTCAATCGTTCAGTTGTCAGGCCTTTAAAAAAATTGATAGGAGGAATCAATAATAAAGAGATCTCTTTTGATTCAGGGGATGAATTTAGTAGCCTGGCAAGTTTTTATAACTTAATGTCCAAGAGCGTTGTGGATTTGGAAGCGGCATTAGAAAAATATTCAAAATTAGCAGAACAGGGAAAAGTAAGCAGGGACATTGTTCATGACCTGAAACATCCCATAGACAATTTTGTTCGAGTAACCAAGTCTCTGGCAAGGCAGATAAAAGATAAAGAGTGGAAAGAGCTTTCTAAGGAAATGATAGAATCGGAATCAAAAAATATTAGCCACCTTATCTCAAAAGTCAGGGAGCCGATGGAGTCTTACACGCCGGCGAAAAAGGATGTTAATATTAATACTGTGTTAAATAATGCGTGCATGTCTATGGAAAGGAAATTAGAGGACCACCGGATAACTGTAAAGAAAGAACTTGATCAAAATGGAAAACTCATTAAGGCGGACCAATTTGATCTGGAGCGGGTCATAAAGAATATAATCAACAATGCCATTGAAGCTATGGACGAAGGCGGGGTAATGACCCTATCCTCAAAAATAGAAAATGGTTTTGCAAAAATGTCTGTTTCCGATACCGGTTGCGGCATTGAACCGGAAAGATTGAAAACCCTTTTTACGAAGCCCGGTTCCGGGAAAAAGGATGGGTGGGGCGTCGGACTATCTATATCAAAAGAGCTGGTAGAAAAGATGGGTGGTAGGATAGAAGCGGAAAGCGAACCGGGAAAAGGCTCCACTTTTACTTTGCAGTTTAAATCTCAATAAACCTCGCAAGAAATGTTTACAGGTTACGGCCATCAGAAGAAACAATAACAGTCCTTAATTTCCAACAAAGTAAGTATTTGGCATGATGATTGCTTTTTATTTGAAAATTAACAACAAGGAGGCGTCTATGAAAAAGCAATCATTAGAAGGCAGGAAGTTTAATCACCTGACTGTTGTCAAGCCTAAGCCAATGGAAATTGACTGGACGACGGTACCGTATTCCGGTTGTCAGGAAGTAGGTCGCTCTGCATTTGAGTATGAGGGTGAAATACTTAACGTCATTGTAAGATACTTTTCATATCAAAGGATGCGGTTTGAAAAAGAACGTCATTTTGCTGAAGTTACAATTAACAACAAGGAAAAATTTATCATTGACGGCATCGAGAAGGACCCGCTAATTCAACATATTTCGGACATAACCTGGCCAATCCTTGAATGCAGAAAGATGCTGAGGCAGGCCAAGACCACACTCAAGCGTATTAAATAGAAAAGATAAACACAGCGAGGTCAGTGGTCTCAACCAGCAGGGTGGCCGCCCGATTGACTTAAAAAAAGTTTTGCTAATGCTTGCCCGATGAAATCAATGACCCCATGTTAATTTTTTGGTGGTGGATTATGGAGAAAGTAAAAATTCTTGTTGTCGAGGATGAATGTATTATTGCACAATCCTTGTGCAGGAGTTTGGAGAGGTTAGAATACACAACTCTAGCATCCGTTGCTTTCGGAGAGAAGGCAATTTCCTTGGCAGAAAAACATAATCCTGATTTGGTGTTGATGGATATTATTTTGAAGGGTGAAATGGACGGAATTGAAACAGCCGGGATATTACGCTCCCGTTTCAATATACCTGTTATATATGTTACGTCTTGCATGGATCAAAATACTCGGGAAAGGGCTCAAACAACAAAGCCTCTGGGATACATGATAAAACCTGTAAGAGAGAGGGACCTAAGAAACACTATTGAAACAGCCCTCCTGGACAAAAAGCTGGAGTTTTTGAAACCCCACGAAGCATAAGCAAGAGAGTGCTCCCCCCTATTAATTCTCTTTCTTAATACTCTTTAATACCCCTACTTAAAGAGAAAAATAATTCTTTGTCTCGCTCATCCGAACTCCTTATGATTGCCTTCCGGGGTTTGTTGCGACCATTATGCCCAGATTGTTTTTGTATGATATTATATTTAACATAAAATTTATATCTTGACAAATAAAGCAATTATCCATATACTTTCCCACTGTTCTTTTTTGTTTAATTACTATGGAAAGGAGGTGAGGATATTATGAAGCGGTCATTAAAAATACTGACTATTTTATTCTTTGGTTTTACTCTTCTTTCATTGCCCCAGGTGCTATACGCCAAATCCGGGAAAAGTCCCGGATTTATAAATATTAATGATGGAGATGTCAAAGCATTATCAACTCTTCCCGGTATAGGGAAATCAACTGCGGAAAAGATTATTCAGTATAGGACAGAGCATGGCAAGTTTAAGAAAAAAGAGGAAATAACCAATGTGAGAGGAATCAGTACCAAAAAATTTGAGAAGATTAAAAATTTGATAGCCATATCTGAGGAGGAGAATACACAAACAAAACAGGAACAATAGGACATCAATATTATTGTTAAAAAATTTACCTCTGGCGGAGTTTCCCGGGCAAAATCTGGCCCATTTGCAGGGGGCTCCGCCTCTTATAAACGGAGAGAATAACATGGCTCCGACTCGCTTTCCTTTTTACTCCGCTAAAATAAAATATTAAAACTCAAAATTGACTCCCGCTGATCTTACTGATAAAATAAGCATCATGTCATTCGCAAGAAAATATTCCACAAAAAAACTTTCACCTCTTGGCAGAATCCTTACCAGATCATTTAAAAACCTGGGGATAGACATCAAGATGACTCAACAAAAAGTAATTGATCAATGGCTTGAAATTGTTGGAGAACATATAGACTCTGTCTCCAAGCCGCGTTATTTTAAGTTTCGGACACTTTTTGTAAATGTATCAGACTCCATGTGGCTGCACCAACTTGTTTTTATGGAAGATCAGATAAAGGAAAAAATCAATAAGTTCATGGGAAGAAAATTAGTTCAGAAAATTTATTTTAAAATAGGAGAGTGTTCTTCAAGTATGGCAAAGAAACCTTTTGAAAAGGAAGATTCGCGAATAGACCTCTCAGGTTTTACAAATAAAAATGATGAAAAAGATGTGGATGTGGCTTTGAACGCTTTAAAGGACGCTGATTTAAAAATAGCTTTAAAAAGGATAATGATTAAAGGAAAAGGCGTGGAAATGTTACGTCGCGTTCGAAAAGAAGCTAATCCTATTTGCTCATAAGAAAAAAAATAAAAAGCAAATTCCAATTATGAATAAAGCATTTTTTATAGAAAAGAAAGTGCGTGGCGGACTCATCCCCTGGGTGATAGTCATGTCAATGTTAACCGGCTGTGCCTCCTTACAAACCAAAGAGCAAGGTGAGACCGCTGTCCCTTCTACCGGTCTTTCTGAAAAAATCCAGAAACACAGGACGGGTAGATTCTCATCCAATCAACTAAAATCCGATGCTTATTATAATTTTCTGCTTGCTGAGATGAAAATTGCGGAACGGCAATATAAAGAAGCAGTGGAAATTTATCAGAAAGCAATTGGTTACGATCCTTCCTCCCCTTTTCTTTATAAAAGTCTGGCTCTCGCTTATGTTATCTCAGGCAAAATGACTGAGGCGATTCAGGCATGCAAGGACGCTCTTTCCATTGATCCGGATTACATAAAGGCAAGAATGCTTCTCGGCAAGTTTTATTCGAATATTTCCAAAAAGGACCTGGCCATAGAACAGTATCAAAAGGTGATTAAAATTGACCCAAAAAAGGAAGCCGCATATGTTTCGCTTGGAGCAACTTATTTAGAACTCGGTTTAAAAGAAAAGGCCTTAGAAACTTATAAGGCATTAACTAATATTAACGCGTATTCATTTAGAGGTAATTATTTCCTTGGAAAAATTTACTTTGGAAATAAACTTTATGTAAAAGCAGCTGAATATTTTAAAAAGGCAGTGGAAATTAATCGGCGTTCATTGATTGCTCGAGAAAACCTGGCACAGTCCTACCTTGTTATCAAAGATTATGATAGAGCAATTGAGGTCTATAGAAAAATGTTTGAGGATAATCCGGGGAACCCCCGAGTTTACAACAGGCTGGGAGAAATTTATATTAAGAAAAATTCTCCGGAAGAAGCCCTGGAACTATTTAAAAAAGTAAAAGAGGCCAATCCTCAGAATATTAGCATCCTTCTAAAAATAGGGTCCGTTTATTACGACCAAAAAGAATATGACAAGGCGATGGAATATTTTAATGAAGCGCACGATCTTAAGCCGGACAATGTATTAGCAAACTATTACCTCGGGGCAACCTTAGAAACTCAGGGAAAATATGAAGAGGCTTTGAAAGTATTGGAAACGGCTTTAAACGCTGAACCAAAATCATTGGAAATTCGACTGCTAATGGGCAAAGTTTATGAAAAAATGGGTCAAAAAGAAAAAATTTTCACTCTGTTAGAAGAAGGGGCGGAAGCAGATCCTGGAAATCCGGAAATTCACCATTACATGGGACTGCTAAAATCGCAATCTAAGGAATATTCCAAAGCGATAGTTTATTTTAAAAAAGCTATTAGTATTAATCCAAAAATTGAGGATTACCATTTTAATCTTGGAGCGGCTTATGAGAGGCTAAAACAGTATGATGGGACAATAGAGGAAATGAAAAAAGTTTTGGAAATTAACCCGAACCACTCTAATGCTCATAACTTCATAGGTTACTTGTACGCAGATTTGGATATTGACCTGAAGGAAGCAGAAGAACACTTAAACAAGGCTACGGCATTGGAACCTGAAAATGGATACTTTTTGGACAGTCTCGGTTGGATTTATTACAAAAAAGGAATGTTCAGGAAAGCACTGGAAGAGGTCCAAAAAGCTATAAAATTAATACCTGAAGACCCGACTATCTACCTGCATTTAGGAGAAATTTATTTTAGTTTAAAGAATTATAAAGAAGCGGAGATAGCTTTAGAAAAATCCTTTGAGTTAAACAATAAAGCAGAAATTCCTTTGGAAGACAGTGAAAAGATCCAAAAAAAATTATTTGAAGTGAGAAAAATCATCAATGGAGCCACCAATTAATAAGAAAACTTCCCATTGCTCATTGGTAATTAGATACTGGTGTTTTTGAAGACGCACACTATTTCGAAAAAAGGAACCTTTTTTGCCCTCCTGATCTTTAGTTGCTTTGTCCTCAACGAGATTGCTTGTACAAAGTTAATTAAAAAAGAGAACCGAACCTCAGAATTTGAATCCCCTGTCGAAAATAAGGTCCTTGTAGCTAAAATATTAGCGAAAAACTCTAACAGGTTAAAATCTTTTAAAGATTTAAAGGCGCTTGCGGAAATCTCAATTCATTTCCCTCAAAAAAAAATAAAAAGGAAGAATATTATCCTCTTACGAAACGACCCTGCAATCCGTTTCGAGGTCCTTTCCATATTCGGTAAACCTTTTCTGTACTTTACAGCTGATAGTCAGCAGACAACTGTTTATTATCCTGACAGAAATACAATCTTTAGAGGAGCTTCTTCACCTGAAAATATTGCTCGCATACTCGGTACTAGTATAGAGTTAAATAACGTTCTAAGCTTTTTATCAGGAAATTTTAACACATCTCCACTGTCTCAAAAGATAGAATTAAGTGAAAGTAAAGATTTTTATTTAATAAAGTTTTTTTTAAAAAATAATAAAACCAGACATGTTTTTGTAGACAAAGAAAACTATTTGCCAACACAAATTACTGACCATGACTTGCATGAAGACGAGATAATTACCATTCAATACAGTGATTATAACAAAATCAATAATTATTCTTTGCCTTTTAAAATAAAAATTATGCACCCTAAAAAAAAGCAGGAAATCATTGTAAAATATAAAAAAGTGCTGTTAAATCAAGGTGTTTCAGACGAGTCTTTTACTATTCCCTTTTTCAAGGGTGTGAAAATATTACCGTTGGAAGGGCATTCATGATAAATGATCAGAAATTAGTTTTAAAATCGCCGGCAAAAATTAACCTTGGATTAAAAATAATTAAAAAAAGAGACGATGGTTATCATGAGATCGAAACGATCTTTCAAATGGTTAGCCTTTTTGATACACTGACTTTTAGAAGTATTCAAGTAGGAATTGTCTTAAAAACAGACCGGGATAAATTGCCTGTAGGCGAAACAAACCTTGTGGTTAAGGCAGCAAAATTGTTGCAACAGGAAACCGGGATTCAAAAAGGAGTAGAAATCTTCCTTGAAAAAAAAATTCCGGTTGGCGCTGGTCTAGGTGGAGGAAGCGGCAATGCCGCGTTTACCCTGATGGGATTGAATAATTTATGGGAACTTCATTTAAAAAAAAAGGATTTGATGAAGTTAGCCATAACCCTGGGTTCCGACGTTCCTTTTTTCTTGTCAGATTGCTCTGCGGCTATTGGCAAAGGACGTGGAGAAATTTTGACTCCCTTTGAAAATAGATCAAATATTCATGTAGTTATAGTATCCCCAAACATCCATATCTCAACCGGTTCCATATACAAGGAAATGAATTTGGGGTTGACATCAAACTCAAAAGATATTAACATTTTACGTTCTTTGCTGGTAAAAGGCAGAATTACGGAATTAGGTTCATATTTATATAATGATTTGGAAACTGTAGTGTGCAAAAGGTATCCAGCTCTGACTGAAATTAAAAAGAAATTGATAAATTCAGGAGCAGTGGGTGCCTTGGTTTCAGGAAGCGGATCGTCAGTGTTTGGTATTTATCTTCAACAGGAAACAGCTCGGAAAGCGACAACAAAACTAATTAGTAAAGAATGGCAAGTTTTTTTGACAGAAACAATTAATTAACCAATAAATCAGCTTTGGAGAGGGGATTGCCATGGAAGTTACAGAAGTTAGAGTATACCCTGTTGATGAAGAGAAGTTAAAAGCTTTTGTGACCGTTACTTTCGATGACTGCTTCGTTATCAGAGATCTCAAGATTATTAACGGCAATAAGGGGCTTTTTGTAGCTATGCCCAGCAGAAAGCGAAAAGACGGAACATTTAAAGATACCGCCCACCCTATTAACAATGAAACTCGAAAAATGATCGAAGATAAAGTACTCTGTGAATATAAAACCTCGCAGGAAAGTTCACAGGAAAGTTCACAGGAAAGTTCACAGGAAAGTTCACAGGAAAGTTCGCAGGAAAGTTCACAGGAAAGCTCGCAGGAAAGTTCACAGGAAAGCTCGCAGGAAAGCCCATAATCAAAGGGATCTTCAACCGGAGCTTACCTGAACGCATAATCCACAGCTAATCTTGCTCTAAATTCCTTTTTCATTTTTTTATTATGCATGTTTGTACCCTGAGCAAAAAATTTGGGGCGTCGTCAAGCGGTAAGACACGGGATTTTGATTCCCGCATTCGGAGGTTCGAATCCTCCCGCCCCAGTTAAGGTGAACAACAAATTTAATACATAACTCTTTTTAACTATGGATAAACAATTAGTATTATTTTCCGGCAGGTCGAACCTGCCTCTGTCGAAAGCAATTTGCAAATACCTTAAACTTCCGCTCGGGAAGTCTAATGTAGCTAATTTTTCCGATGGAGAAATTATAGTCAAGATTCAGGAAAATGTGCGGGGGAGAGATGTATTCATCGTTCAGTCTACCTGCCATCCAGGGAATGAAAACCTCATGGAATTATTGATTATGATCGATGCCATAAAAAGATCTTCAGCAAAAAGAATCACGGCAGTTATTCCCTATTATGGTTATGCAAGGCAGGACCGCAAAGCTGAATCGCGTGTTCCCATAACATCTAAACTCGTCGCAGATTTGATTTATTCTTCCGGAGCTAACAGGGTCTTAACCGTTGACCTTCATGCTGGCCAGATTCAGGGTTTTTTTAATATTCCTGTAGACCATCTTTATGCTATGCCGATTTTAGTCAAATATATTAAAGGTCTGAAATTAAAAAATCTTGTTGTTGTTTCCCCTGATGCTGGAGGCGTTGAGAGGGCAAGGGCGTTTGCTAAAAGGCTCTCGGCAAAACTGGCGATAATTGATAAAAGAAGAGATAAACCGGGCGTCGCGCAGGCAATGCATATTATAGGAAATGTTAAGAACAAAAACGTCTTTATCGTGGATGACATGATTGATACGGCAGGAACAATAACAGAAGCCACGAGAGCATTGGTTGATAAAGGCGCGCGGGCAGTATATGCTATATGTACCCATCCGGTTCTTTCCGGTCCGGCTATAGAGCGACTCTCAGGTGCTAATATTAAGCAGGTGCTTGTTGTTAACACGATCCCGTTAAACGGAAAAGAAAAAGTTTGTAAAAAAATCAAGATATTGTCAATTGCCTCACTTTTAGGAGAAGCAATTAAAAGAATTCATAAAGAAGGTTCCGTCAGTTGTTTATTTGATTAACAGCACGGCATAAAAAAATAATTTAAACAGAGGGATTTATTATGAAAGAATTAGAATTGCAAGGGAGCTTAAGAACTGAAACAGGAAAAGGAAAAGCAAAGCGGTTAAGAAAAAATGGTTTGATACCTGGGATAGTTTATGGCAACAAAGGAAATCTTATGGTAACTATTAACCATGATAACATGGCCAGGCTTTTGCAAAAAGCAACAGCCAACGCGATTTTTAATCTCAAGGTAGAAAAAAGTAAAGACAGAAAGGTTGTTATTAAAGAACTCCAGAGAGATGTAATCACCAGAAATTTTTTACATGTGGACTTATTTGAAATATCTATGAAAAAGAAAATAAAAATTAGTGTCCCTATCGAGGAAACAGGCCAACCCGTTGGGATTAAAATGGGGGGCATTTTGACTCACATTTTACGAGAGCTAAAAGTGGAATGTTTGCCGGAATCTATCCCTGAAACTATTAAAATCGATGTGTCTAACCTGGATGTGGGACATAATTTGCATGTGAGGGATATTGAAGTGCCTGACGGCGTCACCGTTCTTAGCAATCCCGATGAAACGATTTGCTCGGTCAATTTGCCTGAAGCTGAAAAGAGTAAAGAAGCAGAAGAAGAGGAAGCTGCGGCAGCGGAAGAGTCGGTTGCTGGAGAAGCTCCTGCAGGGGGCGCTGCGGATGCTAAAGAAAAGACTGCCGACGATAAGGGACAAGACAAGGAAAAAGATCAAAAAAAGTAGAGAAAATCCGGACGCATTTTGCAAAGTGGAATACTGGAACAAAGGAGTGGTGGCCATTCGGCAAGGTCAAGTGATATGACAACTGTTATGGTGAGCCTTCAGCGTGATCTAAGTCGAACGCTTGTCGAACCACCAACATTCCGTTATTTTGTGCGAGCCGCAATGGAATAGAGCCAAAAAGTATCTTAACTGAATGAAGTTGTAGGAATATTGAGATTCGTGTTTTCTTTCCTGCCTTTTTTAAGAACTCCTAAAGGTATTCACGTGAAGGTGATTGTTGGGCTTGGCAATGTCGGAAATAATTACAAAAAAACAAGGCATAATGTCGGGTTTATGGTTGTTGATCAATTTTCAAAAAAACACCGTATCCGTGTTAAAGATGTTAAATATAAAGCCGTTTTTGGCAAGGGCGCCATTCAGGATGTTGACGTTCTAATTATAAAGCCGCTTACATTTATGAACCTGAGCGGGGGGGCAGTAAAAAAATTTTTTAAAAAATATTCTGTTGAACTTGAAGATTTACTCGTAGTTCATGACGATATAGATCTGGCACTTGGAAAGGTCAAAAAGAAAACAGGAGGAGGCGATGCAGGGCACCTGGGCATTAGATCAATTATTCAATCTTTTGGAAGCAGGGATTTTTCAAGAATAAGAGTTGGAATAGGACGTCCGGATGATAATTCCGATATATCGGATTGGGTATTGACACCTTTTTCAAAAGAAGAAAAGGTTACTTTGACAGAACCCATAGAGGTTGCTGTTCAGAAAATAGAGGATTTTTTAAAATAATTTTTTATTAAATTTTTTTAACAAAGGAGAATTAAATTATGTCGTCAACTTTAGCATACATGGCCCCATTTCTTGGAATCTTCGGCTTATTCGCTGCCTGGAAAATTTACAATTATATAGAAGAAAAGCCTGCCGGTTCAGATAAGATGATAGAGATTTCCGACTCTATCCATGAAGGCGCCATGGTTTTCTTGAAAAGAGAATACAACATATTAAAGTATTTCATCGGAATAGTTTTTGCTCTGCTGGCCATTTTTATAAATTTCTGGACTGGTGTGGCGTTTCTCGTAGGCGCCTGCTGTTCCATGTTAGCAGGTTTTTTTGGCATGTCCGCCGCCACAAAGGCCAATGTGCGGACGTCACAGGCTGCGGCATCAGAAGGGCAGGCAGAGGCGCTGAATATCGCTTTTTCAGGTGGTGCTGTTATGGGATTATCCGTCGCCAGCCTCGGCCTCCTCGGAATAGGGATTCTATTCTGGTTTTTTCATAATCCTGCCGCAATGGTTATCAGCGGTTTTGCCATGGGTGCCAGCTCTATTGCCCTGTTTGCCAGAGTTGGAGGCGGCATATATACAAAAACCGCTGATGTCGGAGCAGACCTGGTGGGGAAAATAGAGGCTGGAATCCCGGAAGACGACCCCAGAAACCCCGGTGTAATAGCGGATAATGTTGGTGACTGTGTCGGCGATACTGCGGGCATGGGAGCGGATATTTTTGAATCCTATGTCGGCTCTATTATTGCCACTATCGCTCTTGGCGCTACAGCCTCATTTATCGGCAATACCGCGGATCCGAATATTGTTACAAAACTCATGGCATTGCCTATTCTAATCGTTATGATTGGGCTTGTTGCTTCATTAGCAGGAATCAAGTCCATAAAAATCTTGGAACATTTAGACCCCGCGTCGGTCTTAAGGTATTCCACCTTTATCAGCGCCGGTATTTTGCTTGTGGCCGCTTATTTCGTCATCATAGCAATGGGCATTGGCACAGGAGTGTTCATTGCCCTCTTCTCAGGCTGTATAGCTGGAATATTAATCGGTTTAATTACAGAATATTATACGGCAGGAAAACCCATAAGGACAATTGCTGAATCCGCCAAAACAGGACCGGCAACCTTGATCATAACAGGTTTGGCAGTGGGTATGGCCAGTACAACCATTCCCATAGGGATTATTTGTGTTGCTACTTATATTGCTTTTAAATTTGCCGGGCTTTACGGAATTGGATTATCCGCTGTGGGGATGCTTGCTACAGTCGGGATAACCATGTCAGTCGATGCTTATGGCCCTATAGCGGATAACGCGGGCGGAATTTCTGAAATGGCTGGATTAGGTCCGGAAACCCGAAAAATCACAGACGGACTGGATGCTCTTGGCAATACTACCGCTGCAATAGGAAAAGGGTTTGCCATTGGTTCAGCCGCACTAACAGCGTTAGCGCTTTTTTCCGCCTATACTAAAGCGGTTGATTTGAAGTCAATTGATATCATTCAGCCAACAGTTGTCATCGGCCTGTTTATTGGTGGCGGCATTCCTTTTCTCATTGCCTCCCTTACCATGACATCCGTTGGAAAGGCCGCGGGAATAATGGTGGAGGAAATCCGAAGGCAGTTTAAAGAAATTCCCGGTTTAATGAAGGGAAAGGGAAAACCAGATTCCGCGAGATGTGTTGACATCAGCACTCAAGCAGCTTTGAAAGAAATGATTCTCCCCGGCCTTATTGCTATTGTTGCTCCGTTGCTTGTAGGGCTTATCCTGGGGAAAGAAGCCTTAGGAGGAATGCTGGCAGGAGCCACGCTCTGCGGGGTGTTATTAGCTTTAATGATGTCTAACGGCGGTGGAGCGTGGGATAATGCCAAGAAATATATAGAATCAGGAAACCTTGGCGGAAAAGGATCGGACCCTCACAAAGCCGCGGTAGTAGGGGACACGGTTGGCGATCCCTTTAAAGACACATCAGGACCCTCAATGAATATTCTCATTAAACTCATGTCCGTTGTATCCCTTGTGTTAGCACCACTTTTTATATAAAAAAACAGTAAGTTGCTTAAAACCTGAACTTGAGTTTCTTAATACGGATATTGAAAGTTTGCGAGCTACTCTATCCGAGTATATAAATGAGTTGCCAAGAAACATTAGTCTGCTTACAAAACCTGATGACGAAGCATGATTGACTATATTGAGAAAACCAAGGAATTATCCTATGCTTCTATGTTAAACGATTAGTAGCATAACAATTAAATCTAGCGGACGCAGTGAACAGTGCCGCTGATTTGAAGTGTTAAAAAAGTTTAATCTGTTTTTACTTTTTGGCTTTTTAAAGGGAGAGCGTTAATATTAATAAATCCTTCGGCATCTTTAGGATTATATTTCTCAAATCCTTTGTCCATTGAAGCAATGTCTTTATTGTAAAGAGATTTTGGAGCTTTTTTCCCAGTGACGGTACAGTTTCCTTTGTACAGTTCTATTCGTACTTCACCTGTTACACCTTTCTGACTTTCGGAAATCATATTTTTTAGCAATTTCATTTCAGGAGAAAACCAGAACCCGTTATATATTAAACCGGCGATTCTTGGCATCAACGAATCTTTCAGATTCATGACGTCCCTGTCTATAGTAATTGATTCTATGGCTCTGTGGGTCGCATGGAGAATAGTTCCTCCCGGGGTCTCGTAAACTCCGCGGGATTTCATACCCACGAACCGTGATTCCACCATATCCACTCTGCCGATTCCATTTTCTCCGCCGAGTTTATTTAAGTAAGCAAGTAGTTTTGCCGGAGACATTTTTTCGCTGTTAACGGATATGGGTATTCCGTTTTCAAAATCAATTAAAATCTCAGATGCTTTGTCCGGAGCTTTTTGGGGCGATACAGAATATTCAAACATTTCTTCAAGCGGCTTTTCCCACGGATCTTCAAGCATCCCGGCTTCAAAACTGATATGCATCAGGTTCTCGTCGGAACTCCACGGTTTATTTTTTGTTGCCTTTACAGGGATATTATTTTTCTTCGCATATGCAATCATCTCCTGGCGTCCCGGAAATTCAACTAAAAATTTTTCATCTCTCCATGGTGCAATAACTTTTATATCTGGGTTCAGGGCATAATAGGATAGTTCAAACCGTACCTGATCATTCCCTTTACCTGTAGCTCCATGAGAAACGTATTGAGCGCCTTCGGATTCCGCGATTTTAATCTGTTTTTTTGCGATTAAAGGCCGGGCAATCGATGTTCCTAATAAATATGTTCCCTCATAAACAGCATTGGCCTGGATAGCCGGAAAAACATAATCAGACACAAATTCCTCCCTGGCGTCTTCAAGCAGTACTTTCTCTGCTCCCGCGTTTATACCTTTCTCGCGAATAGAATCCAAGTCTTCTACTCTCTGGCCAAGGTTAATTAGCAGGCCAATAACTTTGTATCCCTGTTTTGCCAGCCAGTGAACAATTATTGATGTATCAAGTCCACCGGAGTACGCCAGGACAACTTTTTTGTTGTTCATATACTCCCCAAATTATGTAATCATTGACTAAATATATTAGACAGGATAAAGAGGATAAACAAGATAATAATTATTTTTGCATTTTTCCGGTCATAGGAACGAAGACCACTCCACTAAAATGCCGGACTTTTAAATCTTTTTCTGATTTAGTTATCAGAGTCAGGGTTTGATATAAAGTTGTATTACCGAGAGGCAGAATGAGCCTTCCACCAGTTTTTAGCTGCTTGATTAATGGCGGTGGAATATGGTTTGCCGCGGCGGTTATTATAATAGCATCAAAAGGGGCATACTCTTCCCAACCAAAATAACCGTCTCCGTATTTTAATTTTGTTGTATTATAACCCAGCTTTTTAAATCGTTTATTAGCTTTTTCATGCAATCCTTTTTTAATTTCTAAAGAAAAGACATAATCCGTTAACTTTGCGAGGACCGCAGCTTGGTATCCCGACCCGGTCCCTATTTCCAGCACCTTTTCTCCCGGTGACACATTCAAAATCTGAGTCATCAGAGCTACAATATAGGGTTGAGAAATAGTTTGACCTTCTCCTATGGGAAGCGGGTGGTCTGAATATGCCGTTTTTTGAAGCTGCTTGTCCACGAAAAGATGTCTTTTTACCTGTCTCATGGCGTCCAAGACTTTAGAATCTTTGATATCCCGTCCCTTGAGATCTTTTGCTATCATTAGTTCTCTTGCTTTTGTGAAACGAGTTTCTTCTGCGTAAGATAAGCCCAGTGTTTGAAAAAAACAGAGAAGACAGAGAGCGGCAAAACCACAAACAGATAAATTGCTGAAAATTTTAAATAATAATTTTCGCATGGTTCGAAGCAGCTCCAGTAAGATTAAGGTAGTAAAAATTTTTATATTTCTTCCAGCATTATTTGATTTGGAACCAAAAAGATTATAAAAACAAAAAACCCGATCGTGTTTATGCGTTAACAAGATCGGGTTTTAGGTTTGTATCAGTTATGTAATAAATTAACTTAAAAAACCTTACTCAAAAATATATCTCATAGGGTTAACAGGAATACCATTAAGCAAAACTTCGTAATGCAGGTGAGGTCCTGTGCTTCGTCCTGTATTTCCTACATAAGCAACTTTTTGGCCTCTTACTACATGATCGCCTACCTTCACAATGTTTTTAGAGTTATGACCGTACCGGGATACGACGCCATAGCCATGGTCAATTTCTATTAACACACCTAAACCGTGATCCCGTCCTGACCGGATCACAATGCCGTCAGCAGGCGCAATTACATTGGAATGCATTCGTGAAGCTATATCGAGACCTTCATGCATTTCCCTGACTCCGGTATAAGGTGATTTCCTGTACCCGAAACCGGATGTAACCCAACCTTTAGTTGGCCAAATAGAAGGAGTTGAGGAGAGAAGTGACTGGCGGTCTTTAAAAAATTGGTCTAATTGAAAGAAACTTATTTCCTGCAAATCTGCTTGAGCCTTTAACTGCTCCAAATCAGCAGACAATCGTTCAAGCGTGGTTGCGTTTGTAGAAAGTTTTGCGACGGTTAAATTTTCCTCAGATGTGCCACCTATACCCCACTTTTTTTGGATTGTTTCTTCAGGTTTACCTATAGCAGTGGCAGTACGAAGTTTTCTATCGAACTTTTCGAGATGCACCATCTGTTTTTTAAATTTTTGAACCTGTTTTACAAATTTCTGAATCTGCAGTTTTTGGGCAATGGTCTTTGTTCTAAGTTTGGTAACTTCCTTAGCTTCTTTGCTTATAACAGAATAGCGATGAGTAAAAAATAGCGAGGTGCAAATTAAAAGGATGGAAACTACGAAAAACCCTTTAAAAAGAAATTTATAAAACCGAAATTTCTTTGGCTTACCTGCAGCCTCAGGGAGTACTACAATAGTATAATACTTCATTTACTTTCACTCTTTTAAAGTCTCTTTCTTGTAGATATACCGACATATTCGACACATATTGTCTACTAAAATTTAAGGAAATGTCAAGTTCTTTTTTAATTATAAATTTAGTTTGTTATTATTGTTTAATGTGCTGTGCGCAACCTTTATTTTAAGTTGTACAAGTTAGTAATAACGGTATGATGAACTTTGCTTTTTGAATTTAAAAACAGGGCTAATGTATAAAGCCGAGCAACATAGTAGCCAATCCAAAGAAGATTAAAAGACCAACAATATCATTAATGGCTAAAACAATAGGGCCTGCTGCAATAGCAGGGTCTATTTTTAGGTGGTGAAAAATCATAGGTATCATGGAGCCAAGCAAAGCAGCGACAACAATAGCTAAAAACATAGAGAACCCGACTACAATGCCTAACCACGGGTCCCCATGCCACATCCTGGCAATCAATCCTGCAATAGAACCGCAGATAAGACCCATAAAAAGTCCGACGCCGCATTCTTTTAACAACAATTTAGCAAAGTTTGATATATTGATACGACCTGTCGCGAGACCCCGCACAACAATGGCAGAGGATTGAGTTCCAACATTGCCACCCATACCCATTATAATAGGAATAAATACAGCGAGTGAGATAACCTCTTTCAAAGTGATTTTAAATATCCATATTAATGATCCGGTGATTAGTCCTCCCGCCAGAGAATATATAAGCCAGGGAAGGCGAAATCCTGCAACTTTAAAAATAGTGTGAGAAAAAAGAAGTTCCTCTTCGTCTGTTCCAGCTATTGTTAAAATATCTTCCGAGGCTTCTTCTTCCAATACATCTACTATGTCATCAACTAAGATACGGCCCGTCAATTTTCCTTTGATGTCTACAACCGGCAGGGAAATCAGATCATATTTTTTAAATATGAGCGCTACTTCTTCCTGATCTACCGTGGTTTTAACGGCAATGGGGTCTTTGTTCATTAAGCGTTTAACAGGGGTATTTGAAGGATGAAGAAGCAGCCTGTTGATCGGCAATATGCCGGTCAATTTGCCGTTTCTGTTGACAACAAAAACGTTATGTATATCTTCCACTTCTGTGGAGATAGACTTTACCCTGCTAATGGCTTCTCTAACAGTCGAGGTTTCTCTCATTGAAACCAACTCAGTTTGCATGATACCACCAGCGGAATCTTCCGGATATTCTAGAAGTTTTTTTACTTCTATTGATTCTTCTGCAGGAATTGAATTCAGGACGTTTTTTGCATCTTCCTTTGGAAGGTCAGCGATGAAATCAGCGGCATCGTCTGATTCCATCTCTTCGACAATAGAGATCAATTTTTTATCATCAACATCCTCGATGATTAAAAATTTGGATTTTTCATCTAACTCAAGTAGAACATCAGAAGCTAACTCTGGAGAAAGGCAGGAAAAAATTATTTTTTTTCTTTTTTCATTCAGTCTGTTTATTATTTCAGCGATATCTGCCGGGAAAAGAGTAGAGAAATCCTTTAACACGGACTTCCGCTTTTCAGAACCGGGTTGCTGTAAAATTTCCAGAAGTTTGTCTTTTTCAGGATTCATAATTAAAAAAATTGTATCTTATTTTTTGAAAGTGTTCAGCGAGCGCAATTCCCGCAGCTTTGCTGCGGGGTTAGTGAGCGAACTTAAAATGAAACCATACTCTACATTGACTTCGATCATCCATGGTTTCACCCTTCGGGTGACTTTTTAAAAGCCATCCAGTTTTACCATCATGGTAAAATTGTGAAGATTCTCAGTAGCTTGCTATGGGGAGCTTCAATACTATACTATAGAACTATTGTGAATAAAACTGGGTTTCTCTTTTCAGAAATATTTTTGGATCATGAGACAGGCGATCACCCGGAATGTTCTGAGCGTTTAAAGGCAATTAAATCTGCTGTGGATTCCAGTAAAATAAAGAAAGACCTTGTTTTTGTGGAACCAGAAGAAGCAACTCTGGAACAAATAACTTTAATCCACTTACCGGAATATATTAAGTCTGTCATGAACTCCTGCAAGCATGGTGACAGGTTTATTAATGCCGATACCATGATATGTAAAAAATCGTATGATACAGCGCTATGGGCAACAGGGGGCGTCTTGAAAGTGTTAAGCCTTATCCATGATGGAACACTAAAGAATGGATTCTGTGCTGTGCGTCCCCCGGGTCATCATGCGGAATCCAACAGGGCAATGGGGTTTTGCCTTTTCAATAATGTTGCGATTGCCGCTCGGTTCGCTGTTAGTAATCTCGGTCTTAAAAAGGTATTTATTATCGACTGGGATGTTCATCATGGAAATGGAACTCAAAATGCTTTTTATACGGATTCAGATGTTTTTTATACTTCATTGCACCTGTATCCTTTCTATCCCGGGTCTGGCAGTTCTAATGAAACAGGTTGTGGTGAAGGCAATGGATTTACGCTCAATTTCCCATTAAATCCGCATGAAGGAAACGAAACTTACTTGTTAATTTTTGAAAAAAAAATAGTCCCGGAATTATTAAAATATAGACCGGATTTAATTATTATTTCAGCCGGGTTTGATGCTCATGAAAAAGATATCCTGGCTGCAATGAATGTTACATCAAACGGTTTTTACCAGATGACACGTTTGGTGTGTGAAGCCGCTGAATCAGTTTGCGAAGGAAGAATCCTTTCGGTTTTAGAAGGCGGATACAACTTGAAGGCGTTAGGAGAATCGGTGGTTTTGCACCTTAAAGGTTTGTTAAAATAGATATGATACGGATATAATTAAGGTAACCAGTCATTTAAAAAAGGGGAGGGTGAATGTTTCAAAAATATCTCAGACATTTTACAGAAAAAGTGATTGAAGCATTGAACATAGCAACAATGGAAATGATTAATCTTCGGCAAAATATGCTAACTCCGGAGTTTATAATGCTTGGCCTATTGGAAGAAGAAGATTCGATAGTAATGAGAATTCTGGAATCAATTGAAGATGATCCCCAGGCAATAAAGGAGAAAATAGTTAACAAAATTTATGACATCCAGGAAGGAATGACAAAGCTTAATATGAAAGATGTTTCGCAAATAGCTTTTGCGAAAGAAACAGAAATCCTTTTTGAAAGCGCATTAGAAGAATCACAAAAACATGAAGACAAGTTTATAAGCGCTGGAATTATGTTCTTAACTATGTTTAACCCCATTATTGGTAAAGCGTCTGAAATTCTCACTGAAGTTGGTTTGACATATGAAAATTTTAGAGAAGGGCTAGAGCGCATCAGAAGCGGCAGAAAAATTACCGACAGGCATGCCGAAGGAAAACTCGATATATTAAACCAGTTTACAACCGATCTGACCGATATGGCTAGGGAAGGAACATTAGACCCTGTTATAGGTCGTCAGGAAGAAATCCACAGGATAATACAAATCCTGTCGCGTAGAAAAAAGAACAATCCCGTTTTAATCGGAGAACCGGGAGTAGGGAAAACTGTTATCATTGAAGGGCTGGCCCAACAAATAGCTAATGCCGAAGTCCCAGGCTCTCTACTTAATAAAAAAGTAAAAATATTAGAGATGGCGGAACTTATAGCAGGGGCAAAAATGAGGGGAGAATTTGAAGAGCGCATGAAAGCAGTACGGGATGAAGTAGTTGCTTCAAAAGGACAGGTAATTCTTTTTATTGATGAAATTCATACAATTGTTGGAGCCGGAGCAACCGGCGGCGGAGTGGATGCATCAAATATGCTTAAATCCGCTTTAGCAAGAGGACAACTTCAGTGTATAGGAGCAACAACTCTGGACGAATACAAAAAATCGATAGAACAAGACAAAGCATTAGAAAGACGTTTTCAATCGATTATTGTGGAAGAGCCTAATCACAAGCAGACAATTGCCATATTGAATGGTTTGAAAAACCGATATGAACGACATCATGAGATTTCTTACATTCCAGAGGCGATACACGCAGCCGCTAAACTTTCAGAAAAATATATAGCGGATCGCCGCATGCCAGATAAGGCGGTAGATCTTCTGGATGAAGCAGGCTCCAAAAAACATCTGGATCTTATTTTTGTTCCACCTGAAGTCAGTAGTCTTGAGAGGAAAAGGAAAGAATTACTGCAAACCCAAAAAGATCATTTCATGAATCAGAAATTTGAAGAGGTGGCTAAATTGCAGCAGGAACTCTTGGAAACTGAAAAAAAGCTAAAAACAGAGAAAAAGCAATGGTCTGAAAAATTGAGTAAGACAGATTCATGTGTTAATGAAGAGGATATTGCTCGCGTTGTCTCTTCATGGACAAGAATTCCTATTACTAAACTTGTAGAAACCGAATCTCAAAAGCTGACCCACATGGAAGATAATCTGCATAAAAGAATAGTAGGACAGGATAACGCGATTCTCGCTATTAGCAATGCTATTAGAAGGAACCGGGCTGGATTAAAGGAAAAAGATAGTCCGATTGGAACATTTCTTTTTCTCGGACCAACCGGGGTAGGAAAGACAGAGCTGGCCAAAGCCCTTGCCGAGTTCTTAATGGATGATGAAAACAAGATTATCCGCCTGGACATGTCAGAATATATGGAACGACATACGGCCTCCAAAATAATCGGTTCCCCGCCCGGTTATGTCGGCTATGATGAAGGAGGGCAGTTGACTGAAAGGGTACGCAGAAATCCCTATTCCATTGTCCTTTTAGATGAACTGGAAAAAGCTCATCCTGATGTTTTTAATCTATTGCTTCAGATACTGGACGATGGCCGTTTGACGGATGCGCATGGAAGAACTGTCAGCTTTAAAAACTCTATAATTATTGGAACTTCCAATATCGGCAGTTCATTGCTAATAAACAATAAAGCAAATATCGGTTTTGGGAAAGACCGGAGCAGTAAAACATATTCTGAAGTAAAACACCTTGTAATAGGAGAAGTAAAAAAATTTTTTAAACCTGAGTTTCTAAACCGTCTTGACGATTTAATTGTTTTTCACCAGTTGAATAAAAAACACATCACCGAGATTGCCGACATGTTAATAAATAAGCTCTCGGAACGCCTGTCAGAAAGGGGTTTTACTATTAAAGTGAAGAATGATGCCAGGGATAAAATTGTGTCTGACGGCTATACTCCTATATATGGCGCCAGACCCTTGAAGCGAGAAATAGAAAGGCAGATCGAAAATCCTTTGTCTTTAAAGGTAATTGGCAATGAATTTGAAAGCGGAGACAAAATTGAAGTATTTCTTAAAAACGGAAAAATAGAATTTAAGAAAAAATAAATATGGCTGCGAAAGATTATTATAAAATACTTGGTGTTTCAAAAAGCGCTGAAAGTAGTGAAATTAAAAAAGCCTTTAGAAACATGGCTATGAAATACCACCCTGATCGTCATAAGGGGGATAAAAGGGCGGAAGAAAAATTTAAGGAGGTCAATGAAGCCTATGCTGTTTTAAGCGATCCTAAAAAAAGGAAACAGTATGATATGTTTGGTGCGGAGGGATTTCACCAGCGATTTAGCCAGGACGATATCTTTAGGAATATTGACCTTGGAAATATATTTAAAGACATGGGTTTTGGGGGAGAGGATATTTTCAGCCAGTTTTTTGGAACTAGAAGGCAGGGTTCAAGCCGCCCTCCATTTGGGCAGCAAGGTTCAGGATTTGATTCTAAATTTGACTTTAACAACCGATTTCGACAGGGATATATGAATCAGCCTACCAAAGGGACGGACTTGGACTATGAACTATCTTTATCCCTTGAAGAGGCGGCCTCAGGTGGAGAGAAACAGGTTGTTTACCGAGGAGGTAAAGAAAAAAAAGAGATCAAGGTTAAAATTCCATCCGGTATTGCGGATGGACAAAAACTTAGATTAGCAGGCAAAGGACTTAGCGATATTCCCGGTCTTCCGGCAGGAGATCTTTTTTTAAACATCAAGATTCAGAATCACCCGGTGTTTAAAAGAGAAGGCAATGATCTCTTCACTGAAAAAGAGATTAAGTTTTCAGAAGCGGTTTTAGGAACGTATCTCGATATCCCTACAATGAGTAGAAATAAAAAGATGAAAATTCCAGCGGGTACCCAGAGCAATACCAGGATGAGACTCAAAGGACAGGGGATGCCTGTTTTTAGAGGAAAGGGTAACGGTGATTTGTATATAAAATTAATTATTTCGGTTCCAAAAAAATTGACGAAAGCACAAAAGAAGCTTATGCAGGATATGGCTAAAACAGGTATATAAATCTGTAACAAGTAAAACAATAAATATGGTGATATTTAAATGAAAACAGGTATCGAGAAAAGGAAACTATGGCCTTTCGTTGAAGCTAAGAAAGTTTTAAAGCGGTATGATTATAATACTGAGCATGTTTATACTTTTGAAAGCGGGTTCGGTCCTTCCGGATTACCGCATATTGGGACATTTGGAGAAGTTGTAAGAACTGAATTTATTATTAACGCCTTAAAAGAGTTTGGTTTTAAAACCAAACTGATTGCTTTTTCTGATGATTTAGACGGTTTGCGCAAGGTTCCTGAAGGAATGCCTGCTTGGCTTAATGAACATCTTGGAAAGCCGGTATCATCCATTCCCGACCCTTACGAAGAGACTCCATCTTTTTCAGCATATATGAATAACAAACTCAAGGAGATGCTTGGATGGATGGAAATAGACTACCAGTTCAAATCGTCAAAAGAGACATATGAAAACGGAGAGTTTGATGAAGGCATCAAGATTTTATTGAAAAGCTATAAAAAACTTGAAGAAACAATAGCGCCTACTTTGTCTAAAGATACGCTCCGGAATTGGTACCCCTTTTTCCCTGTTTGTGAAAAGTGCGGAAAGGTTTTGACCACTGTCGTTAAAGACGTGAACCTGGATGACTTTACGGTTGAATATGAATGTAAAAAAAGTCACGGGTTAATTCACGGGTGCGGACATGTAGGCTCACAGACAGCCTTGAAAGGTCATGGGAAAATGACTTGGCGGGTTGACTGGCCTTTGAGGTGGCATGCGTTAGGTGTTGATTATGAGTTGTATGGCAAAGACCTTATAGATTCCTTTGTGATAGGGAAAAAGATTATGAACAGGGTATTTCACATTAAAGAACCTGAAAGTATGTTTTATGAAATGTTTCTGGACGAAGACGGAACAAAAATATCTAAATCTGTAGGCAGGGGACTTACTGTTGAAGAGTGGTTGAAGTATGGAACTATCGAATCACTGAATTTATTAATGTACAGAAGGCCGAGAAAAGCAAAGGAACTATCATTTAAAATTATACCTACTTATGTTGATGACCTTGTATTGATGTCCAGGGATTATCACAACGGGTCTCACAAGGAAGGACATGAGTTTAATTTCATTACCAATTATCATGCTGAAGGGAAAATTTTTCCGCATATCAGCTATATGCTGATATGCAACCTGATGGCAGCTCTCAAGTCCGATGATAGAGATATGATTAAAAATTACTTAACAAAACAGGTTGATTTGACGGAGAAAGATCTGTCCAGCAGCTTTTTTAATGAATTGATAGACAAAGCAGGGAGATACTATCATGATTTTGTAAGTACCCGGAAACATGAGATTATATTTTCGGATGAGGAAATTTCCTGTTTGGAACAGTTCATTGAATTTCTTAATACCAATGTGTCGGCAGAGGAAATTCAGACTGCTGTTTATGAAATAGCAAGAAAAAGTAATATTAAACCGCAATCTTTTTTCAAAACAATTTATCATGCTCTGATAGGGCAGGATAGAGGTCCCAGGCTAAGCAGCTTTATTATAATGATAGGCCAGGATAAGACCATTGAGATTATGAGGGATTCCATCTCTTCTGTTTCAGAAAAATCAAAAGAAGCAACGGGTGGTTTGTCCGATAAGTGAAGCCTGAAGATTGTATTCTTAATTTAAAAATTAGTCACTTATATTTTTATAGAGCCCCGGATTTATATAGCCTTTTTCCTTGATCTGAACGCTCTGAGGGCACATTACGCATAAGTAATTGCAATGGTTAGTGACTTCTATGTTGATCCTTTGAGGAAAATAAAAAGTGATCATCAAGACTTGATCGTTTTGTTAAGGAGAATATCCAAGCTTTTTTCGCCACAGTTAAACAATAAATCTACTACTGACAAATGTGAAATAAAATCGTTGCCTGTCTGGGGATAAAACGGATGCTGGTAATTCTGGTATTCAAGTTTTATTGATTCTTTTGCTAATTTCTCTTCATTAATATAATTTTCCCCCGCCTTTCCTTCATAAAAAGTACTAACTCCAAATTCCTTGCAAAAAAAAATTATCCTATCCGTAGCGTCTCCGTTTTTGTAATTTCTGTGGAATTTATCCTCCAGCTTAATTTGAGAGGACACGACAATCTCGGTTTCTATATTTAAATACCGGCAAAGCTCCCTTGTAATTTCTATGTTCAGGTCAGACAAATACTCCCATTTTTTTTTTAACACGTCCTCGAAAAAACCCATGTAATTTTTAAAAAAAGGGGAATTACTATAGTTATAAAATAAAGACAACCAGTGCTTTTTCTGCCAGTTAGTACTATAATCGACTCTTATATCTTTTATCGGTTTTCCCGGAACATGAGAAGATTCAACAGGAACGATCAACCACATCAAGCTGTGTTTGTTTCTGATCCTGTTTCTATTTCTCCAAGAATATTTTTCATACTGAAGTTCATCACAAAGAATGAATAAATCAGTTTTGTGAATCTGCTCAAAATACCCTAACCAGGGCAAGTAGCTTGGTTGTAATCCGCCTATTATCATCTTTTAATTATACAAGTCCTCCATTGCTATATTTATATTATCTGAGTTGAGCGATTATTTTGGAGCGCAACACCTGTTGGCGTTGCCAATAACAGCCCCATTAATCCTCCTTTGATAAGGGGGATTAAAAATGCGAGGATGCATTTTACTCCATCATAAAACCCGATCAATGGGTAATACTGGAGAGCAGGTTTTTTTGTAATCGCACAATCCTTTTTTAATTGGGTATCTTACTTTATAGCCTAAGTTCTTTCTCGCTTTTGAAATGTTAAAATAGTAATTCGTATTATCTCCCTGCCTTTTGTTGTTTAAAAGAATTTCAGATTTTCCTGATGAAAAATATTTTTTTATCAGAATAGCGAGATTCATGACATTAGTTCCTTTGCCGGATGCAATATTAAATGGTCCACTTTTATTCGAATGAAGGGCAAGATAATTGGCATCAAGAACATCTTTTATATAAACAAAATCTTGAGTTTTTGTGCCTTTGCCATGAATTTCAATTTTTTTATTTTTCAGCGCATTATTAATGAAAATAGGAAGCACTGTATTCGGCTTTTGACCTGCGCCATAGACGGAAGAATATCTTAAAGAAATGACGCTTAATTTGCTTAATTTGTTAAATCTTTCACAATATAATTCTCCCATAAGTTTGCTTATTCCGTAATATGAGTCTGGCTTCGGAAGATGTCTTTCGCTAATTTTTCCTTTTCTACAAGCGCCATAAACTGATATGGAGGAGCTATTAATAAACTTTTGGACACCTTTATTGCGACATGTCTCCAAGAGCTTTAAAGTTCCGAAAGAATTTATATTAAATGTTTCACGAAAATTGTTATGTGAATCATCAATGGGAGCAAAGTTAGCGAGGTGAAATACCGCTTTAATGTTTTTAGGGATATTTTTCAAATCCTCATCTCTCTTTAAATCAAGCGATATCTGGTTTGTATATTTTTTAAATTCTTTATTAATTTTATTTCTGCAAAAGGTTAATTCCAATTCATAATTTTTTTCGAGTAAATATTTCGTTAAATGCGTCCCAATAAATCCCGACGCGCCGGTTATTAATATTCTCTTATTTTTCAATTAGAAATATTTCCTTTTATACTTCCAAAACCATCTTTATCCCATTCCAGTACTTTCGAATATCTTCTAATCCTCTTATTTTCTTCATGACTTTTAAAAAATAGTTTGGTCGAAAATAAAATTTTCTATGGCCTTTTTTAACTAAACGCAGAATCTCTTGTTCATTTTTATATGCATAAGGAACGAAAGGCGCTCGAAATGGACGGGAGATGCCGTAATTATTAAGGTTTGGATTTAGGGTTCCATATTCTTGACAATTGTCATAAAGAGGAGTACCCGGAAGAGGATTGATTGCAAAGAATTGAGCATAATTAACATCCAGTTCAATTGCAAAATCAACTGTTTTCCATCCCATTTCGGGTGTTTCTCCAGGTAATGCCAACATGAAAGAACACCGTGTTTCAATATCGGCTTCATGAGTCCATTTAACAGCATTTCTTACTTGTTGAATAGAAAACCCCTTTTTAATGATATCAAGTAATTCTTGATTTCCTGACTCAATCCCATAAACGATGCTCCAGCAGCCTGCTTTCTTCATCGCGCGTAATAGTTTTGGACTGACATTAGCCACTCTACCGTAGCATGACCAGGTAATGTTGATTTTTCGTGACAATATTAAGTCACAGAAAGAATAAATCCACTTACTATTCAGCACAAACTCGTCGTCTCTGAATGAAATCTCTCGGATACCATATTTGTTTGTAAGATGCTCTATTTCATCAATAACATTAAGAGGGGATCTTCGTCGATATTTTTGCGCTAATTTACCTGCATCAAAGCAATAAGTGCATAAGTAGGGGCATCCTCTCGAAGTTACAACAGACGTTGCAGGCAAAGACCTGTATTCGCTCGGGATTGGATGGTAAAGATTCAAGTTCACTAAACTTCGGTCAGGTATGGGCAAACTATCCAAATTTTCTATCGGTGCTCGAGGTTGGTTTGAAATAATTTTACCGTTTTCATCTCTATAAATCAGTCCATTAACTTTATTCCACTCTGGTCGTTGATTAAGGACTTCACATAATTCTACAATTGTATCTTCCCCTTCTTTAATGACAATCCCATCGAGAGAATCTTCTTTTCGGAGAATTTCAAGCGGAAAGCATGAAGATTGGGGTCCTCCAAAAATAACGGGGCAATCGAAATGTTTTTTTAATTTCTTGGCCAATTGAATAGACTGTTTTTCGTTGACTATTAAAGTAGATATACCGATTAAATTGGGATTATATTTATTAGCTATCTGAATTATAGCTTCATCCGACAGAGATTGAGCCGTAGCATCCAGAATCTTTACGTGATAACCTTTTTTTATTAAAACTGTTCCAATGGACAGTAAGCCCAAGGGCGGAAGATCCGGTTTTCGTAATGTACTTGGGCTTATAAGTAAGATATTCATAACATTAAAATTGATGACCCTCGTGTTAGAGACCAAATAAACAATTTTTTTCTTATAAAACTACGTTTTTTTAATACAGGACATGCTTCTTTTTGCACTCTAACTCCTATTTTATCGGTGTGAGTACTAATTTCTCGAGTTTCACAAATTGATATGATAGCAATCTCAGCTAAAGACAGTTTTATAATGTTTCATGATATTGCTCTAGGAATATTCTTTTGCTCTTGATTTCCTCCTTTTCTCCATTTCTCTTCTTAATTCTTTATCTGTTACCAAATGTATGATTGAGTTATAAAATTTATCGGGGTTGCCGGGAGAAATCAAAAAACCTGCTTTCTTGTGTTTAATTATCTGTTTAAGCCTTCCTACAGCGTTTACGATGACGGGTACGCTTGCGGTAATTGCTTCTAACTCCGCGATTTCAAAAGGTTCTTCCCAGAGAGAAGGGATCACGCATATATCAGATCTATGATAAAAATCAGACATTTGGTTATGAGGAATTCAGCCGATAGACTCTATACCATATTGTATCCTTTTCTCCACTCCTCAATCAATACTTTTGCTTCCAATAAGGTTTCTAGCCCTATATACTAATATTAAGATTGGACTGATTTAAGGATGGAAGGGCACTTCTAAAAATAATAAGTTTGTAAAAACCTGTCATTATGAAAAAGATTAAACTTAAAGATTTAATTTCTTATACGGACTCTTTACTAAAAGTGGGTGATTTTAAAGATCACTCCCCTATCGGCCTCCAGGTGGAAGGAAGTACGTCAGTTGAAAAAATTGTAACCGGTGTCAGTGCCTCTTTAGAACTTTTCAATCATGCAAAAGAAGAAAACGCTAACTTGGTATTGGTACATCATGGGATGCTCTGGGATTCCGATTCCCGTGTGATCTATGGAAGTGTTAAAGAAAGGTTATCGTTACTGTTAAAAAACAATATCTCTTTAGCCGGATACCATCTTCCATTGGATGCTCACCCTGTGTATGGGAATAATGCTCAAATAATTAAAAAATTGAACCTTATAAAACGGGAGCCGTTTGGAACATATGAAGGGAAAAGTATCGGTTTTATAGGCTATACAAGAGTAAAAGAAGATATTAATGTTTTTATAAAAAAACTGAAGCGTATAATTGATAAAGATATCTTTACGTTAAAATTCGGTAATAATACTATAAATAAAGTGGCTGTATGCAGTGGTGGAGCTCCTGAACTAGTAAAAGAAGCAATAAAGAAAAAAGCCGAAGTTTTTCTAACAGGTGAGGCAACTGAATGGGTTTATCACCTGTGTAAGGAGGAGAAAATTCATTATATCGCTGCCGGACATCATGCTACGGAAAGGTTTGGAATACAAACGCTTGGCAACCATTTACAAAAAAAATTCAAGATCAAAGTGAAGTTTATTGATTTGCCAAACCCCATCAAGTAAAAACTTTAGATTTGGGATTTCTGATTGCAGATTTTTTTTAATCTACAATTTGAATTGAAGTCTTCGAAGGAACTCTCTTTTGGGCTAATCTTCGAAGCTAGATCTAAAATCCATTTAAACTAACCTACCACGTTATAACTTCTTACACGAAACTCCACTCCTAATTCCTTTTTTACGATTCGCTCGCATTTCGGGATATCTATTTGGTTGGGTGTGTCAACGACCGTTGCAATTACATTTGGCACATATTTTTTGGATTCCATGATAAATCGCTTTACTTCCTCAAAAGTATTGCCTTCAAATCCAGGATGAGATATTTCGTTGTACTTCATTTCACTTTCCGCGTTTAGACTTACGGAAATTGTATCTATCAATCCTTCAAAATCAGGCAAGATATCGCGCTTATGGATCAGGTTTCCATGTCCATTGGTATTGAGCCGGACTTTACCATGATGCGCCTTTATTTTTTTAGCCAAATCAAGGATTAACTGCAGACGAAGCGTCGGTTCCCCATAACCGCAAAAAACTATTTCATAGTATTCAGTTGGATCTCCGATTTCCTTCCATAATTCCTCGATTCCTGGTTCTTTAGCAAGTCTCAGGTTATGTCCCTGAACAAAAGGATCGGTTTCTCTTTCACAGAATACACACTGGTTTGTGCACCGGTTTGTAATATTTAAATACAGGGAATTTCTGATTTTATAAGCCGTTTTCGGCTTATCTTCGTAGTCCCCAATACCAAAAAGGATGTGAATGTTTCTTGAAATGTTTCTCTCAACATCTTTCAGGGAGAGCATTTTCAGTTCAGCAACCTTTTCCGCTACATATTGAACAAATGCTGGTTCGTTTCTTTTACCCCGCTTTGATTGAGGGGAAAGGAAAGGAGCATCTGTTTCAATCAATAATCTGTTGGAAGGTACTATTTTGACAACTTCCCTTAAATTTTTTGCTTTTGGATATGTAATATTGCCTGAAAATGAAATATAAAAACCTAATTTCAAGCATTCCAAGGCAAACTGCATACTACCGGAAAAACAGTGTATAATTCCGCCAATATCTTTAGCAGATTCGTTCTTAAGGATGGATAAAACCTCATCTTCAGCTTCACGGCAATGAACAATAATGGATTTGTTGTGCTTTTTTGCGATTTGGATATGCTTTATAAACTCTTTTGTCTGGATGTCACGTGGGCTATAATTTTTAAAAAAATCCAGGCCTGTTTCCCCTACAGCAACGACTTTTTCATTTTTTAAAAGGTTTTCAATTTTCGCGTAAGTTTCAACGCCTGCGTTTCTGCTCTCATGTGGATGAATTCCAACTGTTGCATAGATAAACTCATGGTTGCGGGCTAATTCCACTGCCTTTTTGCTGCTATCAAGGTTGGACCCGATATTAATGACCAGTCCTACACCATTATCCAGGAAACGGTTTATAACCTCTTCGCGGTCTTTATCAAACTGCGGCATCTCCAGATGCACGTGAGAGTCTATTAGCATGGATTCCTTTATTCTCTTTAAAGCGACGATAACACAGTTTTATTTCTTGAGCAATTCGCAGTACACAAAGGCGAAGATAGTTCGATTGAAGAAAAGCGCAATGCAAACGAGGATAGAAATTGGAAAAACTTTAAGTTGGATAATTAAATCAGATAAAAAAACATTTTAACTCAGGTAAGGTTAAGAGATGGTTGTGCATACATGTCAATTCTTGATAAATCATTGGAAAAAATATCAAGAAAATGAACACCTATACATTGATTTTTTATATTGTCTTCGTTGTCTTCATCATCTCCGCAGTAAGTCACCCCGGCTAATATGTTTATGGATTTTTCTTCATTTGGTAGTGTAAATTCCAAATTGAGTTTTACGGAGCCATCCTGTAATTTCTTTATAGTTTTTTAGTCAAATCGAGTTTTTGGGTAAACCGTATTCCTCTTGCACTTATATCATTAGATTTTGCCACCATCGAATTTTTTCTAGGAGATGGGGAAAGTCGTCCTAGCTAACCAGGCCATATTTTACCGGCAGGTTTACAGTTGTTCGGGGGACTTTTCTTTTACATTCCATATACTATTACTGTGCAAAAGCTTTTTTTTAACAAGTTTTTTTATTTGCTCATCAGAGCGGAAGTTCTATTCGGTTGCGGAGCCTCTCCGCTTTATGCTTTCATCCGACACAAAAGTTCATTTTTTTGGTTGCAGGTTTGCTTTGCTGTGATATTATGCATCAATAGCATGATTCAATAAATAATTGTTTTAACTAATAAAGGAGATCGAACATTATGAGTGATTGCGGTAGTTGCGGTCCTTCGGGAGGAGGACCCTTTTCTGAAGGCAGAGAGTTAGTGGAATTTGTGTATAACGCCCATGGAGGGGGTGTGAGAAACCAACCACTTCCTGATGGAGGGTTGAAAACAAAATGCCGTGGATGTGACGGCGAGTTTATTTTAAGCACATTTGTTGGGAAATGTCCCCACTGCGGTGGCGTTCATGCCGTGTCCCCACCCCGGTGTGAAGATGAAGCAAATATTCAGTTTGCCGGAAAAGATTTTCAACTTCCAGAGTGAACTAAGGAATTTGTTGCTGATTTTATTTTGCTTCTGGTTTGTTTAACTCAGGTGCTTGCAAAGAACGGGCGGTATCTTTTGTAAGTTTTTCCAGACCGGCGCTCAGCTTTACAGGATACGATGGAGCAGCATCAAGTGCTCTATATTTTTCCGGAAGAAAAGAGAGATTTTTTTGCGCCTGAAGCTGAATCTCCTTCAGAGCTGGAACTTGGTAAACAACCTGTCCTTTTTCGACAAATGACACGTGAATTTTTCTATACTTTCCTGAAAAATCAATCTTTTCATCGTCAAGAGCAATAACGTCCTCTTTTTGCAGTCCATAGGAATCATAAAGTCGCCATACTGTCTTCCTTCCCGGTAAAGTTGCTTTCTCCTGTTCATTTGAAAGCTTCATTTTTGGGATTAAATTACCGTCAGCATCTTCGATTTCAACAAGCTTATAAACACCGCCAAGTGCTGGAGTGGGACTTGCGGTTATCATTTCGGTTCCCACTCCGAACGCGTCGATTGACGCTCCATTTTGTAAAAGCTCCTGTATCTTCCATTCATTAAGATCAGAACTCGCAAAAATCTTTACGTAAGAGCATCCGGCTTTATCAAAGATATTGCGCACTTTTTTAGAAAGCTCGAGAAGATTACCGCTATCAAGGCGAACTGCTTTAAGCCGCTTGTCCCGGGATTCCATCTCCTTTGCAATCTCAACAGCCTTGCGCGCGCCTTCTAAAGAATCATAAGTATCAATGAGCAAGATGGTGTTATCAGGAAAAGTCTCGCTATATACGCGGAATGCGTCAGTTTCGTTTTCAAAACTTGTTATATAAGAATGAGCCATAGTTCCTGTGACAGGAATTCCCAGATTCTTTCCCGCATAGACGTTGGAAGTTGCAGAGCAACCGCCAATAAAACACGCCCTTGTTGCCTCAAGTTGCGCCTCTCCCTGGGCTCTCCGCAGTCCAAACTCGGCTACGAGTTTTCCTCCTGATGCATATACCACGCGGGAAGCTTTAGTCGCTATAAGACTGGAGAAGTTTATTTTATTTAGAACAAAGCTTTCAATGAGCTGCGCTTCCATAATGGGCGCTCTTACGCGTAGAATCGGTTCATTAGGAAAAGCCAATTCTCCTTCAGGTATTCCGAACATCTCTCCTGTAAAGCAAAAATTTTCAAGATACTTGAGGAAACTGTGGGTAAAAAAATTTTGTTCAGCGAGGTATTCAAGGTCATCAGCATCAAAGCGTAATTCTTCAACATATGAAAGCACAGAATGAAGACCGGCAAGCACCAGGTAAGATCCAAAGGGGATATTTCTCACAAAGTAATCAAACGTTGCATAGGGGTTGTGGTTTCCCGCAAAATATGCCTGCATCATAGTCAATTGGTAAAGATCGGTTTTGAGCGCTTGAGTCATATTAAAATTAAAACATAGCCCGACTTACAATTCAATTTTTATTAATGGTCATCTTTTGTGTTTTAATCTTTTACGAATTGTCCCACTGTAACTAGCCTTTGGCTCGCACCCCAGCCATTTCCGATCACAAATTAATAGCCAAAAGATAATCCATTTGATATAACAACCTGAAAGACTGCAACCAGATAAAGGTAATTCGTTATGCTATTACATTGTAAAAACTTCTTTTTTTAGGAAGAATTTTTTGTTATTTTCACCGGAGCCGTAGCTCCATTTGATTTCGGCCTTCCCTGGCCTCAACTCTGCCGGGCGGATTGTAAAAACATCCGTCCAATTCGGTTTTCCATACCGAATTGTGGTTACGGCAGCTTGCCGCGTTATGAATTTTATTGATGTGATAATTGTTCTGGCCTTTATTGCTCAGGCCATATATTCCGGGTTTCGTTCTAAAGCCAGGGCGTCTCAAAACCTTACTGAATATTTACTTGCAGGGAGAAGCTTAAAAGGCTGGAAGGCTGGCATTAGCATGGCGGCTACACAGTATGCTGCGGATACACCTCTGCTTGTAACCGGTCTTATTGTCACGAGTGGTATAGCCGGGCTCTGGAGACTCTGGATTTATGCGTTGGCCTTCTTAATGATGGGTTATCTGCTTGGAAAGGCATGGAGAAAAGCCGGAGTGATTACTGACGCGGAATTTACAGAGATCCGCTACAGTGGCAATGCAGTACTTCTTTTGCGCGGACTGAAAGGTATCTACTACGGAACCATTATTAATTGTGTGGTTCTGGCCATGGTTCTTGTTGCAGCTACCCGTATTTTTGAAATATTTCTTCCATGGAACCTGTGGATGCCATCAGGGCTCTATCAATTCATATATAATATGGCTCTAGCCATCAATATTCCACTCTCTTCCAATGTTACGGGCTATGAAACCTTCATCGCCACAACTAACAACATTATAAGCTTATCTATGATGATTATTTTTGTAGCGCTCTATTCCACTACCGGAGGACTTAGAAGCGTAATCGCCACGGATATTGTCCAGTTTACAATTATGATGTTCGCAACCCTACTTTATGCCGTTATCGCCATACACAATGCCGGCGGGTTTTTCAATATTACCGATAAACTTGTAGAACTTTATGGGGTAGAACGCACTTCAAAAATGCTATCTTTTCTGCCGTCCGACGCAATTCTCCCTTTTATAGTCGTCATAAGCCTTCAATGGTTTTTTCAAATGAACAGCGACGGCACGGGCTATTTGGCCCAGCGAACCATGGCCTGCAATACCGATAAAGACGCCAAAATTGCGGGAGTGGTCTTCACTTTTGCGCAGGTTCTTATACGTAGCTTGTTCTGGCTGCCAATTATCATTGCCCTGCTTATTATCTATCCTTTTGATCCGTCTTTACCGATAGATGATGTTTTTGTTTCCAACAGGGAAATGCTCTTTGTAAAAGGGATCAATGACCTGCTTCCTGTAGGCGTGCGAGGACTTATGATTGCAGGAATGTTAGCTGCCTTAGCCTCCACTCTGGATACCCATCTCAACTGGGGCGCCAGCTACTGGAGTAATGATATTTACAAGGCCATTATCTCCAGGAAAATATTTAAACGAGAGCCCCGTCCAAAAGAGCTGGTTCTTGTAGCTCGACTTTCAAATATTCTCATTCTCTTCATTGCGTTAATAATCATGGCGAATCTTGGTTCCATTCAAAAAGCCTGGCAGATATCGCTTCTTTTTGGCGCGGGAACAGGTTCTGTTCTGGTCTTACGGTGGGTCTGGGAACGGATAAACCTCAATTCTGAAATAGCCGCTATGTTTTCTTCAATCGTTTTTGCTCCGATTATTCTGTTTAACGTGCAGGAAGAATGGATGCGGCTGTTACTGATGTCTGCTCTTTCCACTTTTTTTGTTGTAGTCTCGGCATTAATGAGTTCACCTACGGAAGAGAATAAGCGCATTGCTTTTTTTAAACGTGTTCAGCCGCCAGGATTCTGGGAAAAAACCGCATCTAAAGCCGGCATGGATCCCATAAAACCCAGATTAAAGCTTTTTGAAGGAATGAAATTGATTTCGCTTACAGGAGCGACATGTTTTCTCCTTCTTGCAGGCATCGGAAAACTTATTGTATCTATGCCGGATAGTTCCCCGATCTACCCCATGCTGTTGATTGCAGGCGGATTGATTTGTGTTCCCTTCTGGTCAAAAAAATTGCTATCATAAAAATTCTTTTATCTAAAGAAAAAAGGTCTTCTGATGACTTTTATTCTAAATGGAGCCATTGTAAATTGTTTTTTCTATATCTTCAATTTTCAGCAAAGGTATTTCTTATTATAACCTCCTATATGGAGATGCCTTCAATAATTATTGAGCCTTCTTCTACCTATTTTAAAAGCCAAAGGAAGGCTTGACCCTTTTATTTCGGTATTATATTACGGTAATCAATTCAGTTCCTCTTGTTTTACTAATTAGAACTGTTGGGTTAGAATCAATTAACTATGATCGAAAGTCCATAAAATGAACCACAAATACATTAAAGAAATGCATGAAAAATTCAATGCCTCCGATGAAATTCAATCACTGTTTGAAAAAATTATCGAATTACCTTCGAATAGACGTGAAGATATATTGAAAGACGTACATGTTCTGATTGAGCATACGGGTCTTGCCTATGCGCTTCTATCTTTATATCGTCAGCAGGTTAACAGCGGTTTTGTATTAGCTGATCCTTTAAACGTCAAAAAAAAAGAAGAGAAAAAAATCTTTGATCCTTATACTGGTGTCACATTTCGTGTGCAATGGAATCCGGATCGGGAATTAAGGAAAAATCATGAGCTGCTTGTTGAACGTGGAGTTATAGCAGAAAAGGCTAACGAAACTAAGTTAACTAATAAAGATAAAAATGGAAAAGCCTGCTATCTCTGCAAAACAAATATTGACGAGCAGAATCCCGGAGAAATTCTGCTCGATATGAACTTTCAGGGTGAGAAATATTATGCGGGGGCTAACTTTGCCTATATAACGAACAATCACTATACAATAATGAGCGAAGAACATCGGCCACAGCAATATCGGAAAAAAATCCTCGAAGCATTGGATGATTTTATAGATAAAACAGGTGGCTATTTCAGGGCAATTTTTAATGGATTGGCCGGAGCTTCAATTGAAGAGCACGAACACATACAGTCAACAACCGAGGAGTTTCCCATTGAAAGATTAAAAATTGAGAATAGAGATATTATCTATGAAAATAATGATATCAGGATTTCAAATCCAAAATACTATTGTCCCATCAGGGTAGTTGAGGGAACAGGGAGAGCAAAGACCGAAGATGCGGCAGATAAAATTATCTCAAAATGGCATAATATGGATGGGCAGTACCATACGGTTAATATTATCGCCGCTAAACCTGATAATCAATATCGGATTTTCATTATATTGAGGGATAAAAGAAAATTGGTAGGGAATGGGAAAAGTGGAGCTATGGCTTCTTTTGAAACAGGGGGAAATGTTATCTTATCCTATGAACCAAAAGTTAAGAGTGGCAAAGAAACAAATGAAAGAGAAACCTTTGATAAAATAAATTTGGAAACTATAAAAGGATTATTGAAAGATATTACGCCGAAAAAACATTTAACAGAAATCTGATGCTGAGATGACAGGTTAATACGTGTGAAGTTCTCAATGAACCACTGGCCTCATTTCTTTCCCTGGAATTGCTCCGTGGTAGGTCTCAAGAAGTTTTTCTGCTTTTTTTAATAACTCATCAAACTGAAACGGCTTTAAAATAAAATCATTACAACCATCTTCGATAGGTTTGATGATTTGGTTTTTATCATGAGAAGCGATCATTAGAATTCTTGGAATATCAGGATTTACTGTAATATCTTTTTTAAGGATATTACAGGCGGTAATTCCGTCTCGATCCGGCATTGTGATATCTATGAGTACAATATCCGGCCAAAAATCACGCACACTGCGAATAGTCTGTATGCCGTCATTAGCGGTGTGGACGATCCATTCTCTTCCATCAAAAGTAAGTGACCAGAACTTCCCTCATTGCAGGATCGTCATCGACAATCAATATGTAATTCTCTGCGTCAGCCATTAATTATAATAAATTACCGTTTAATAGAATAAAATTATTTCTCATTTATGTATTATATAAAATCTAACTCAATATCTTCTGTTTGTTAAGTAAAAATTGCTAAGTAATTGTGAAATTTTGTGATATAACTTCAAAAAAATGTGTACCACTCAATTTGAAAGTGCGTTGCTCTAAATATAATGGACCTTATTTGCGGAGTAACTCTGGGATATTATGATCATGAAGCACTTGCTGCAGAAAGAAGGGAAGATCATTTTAAAATTCTTTTAGACAGGATTACGGGAACTCTGAACATCCTCTCCAAAAAATTTTGCTGAATGCTGACGGCTGGTAACTGCAAGCTTAAACAAGCCCTGACTTCTTTAAAAGACTTTTTAACGTTGATAAATTTGAATTATTCATAGAGGCAAGGGGAAGACGCACTTCATCGGTTACTTTTCCCATGAGGAATAAAGCGGTTTTGACAGGACCCGGACTTGTCTCAATAAACATGCCGATATTAAGGTCAAGAAGTTCGTAGTGAAGTTTACGGGCTTCACTAAAATTTTCATCCAGACAGGCTTTGCACAAGGCGGCAATTTTGTCCGGCGCAATATTAGCTGTAACTGAGATAACTCCTTTGCCCCCTGCCGCCATAATTGGGAGTGTATTTGCGTCATCACCGGAAATTACAGAAAAGTTTTCTCCGCATAGTTTTATCGTTTCACTGACCTGCTGCAAACTACCTGAAGCTTCCTTTATTCCAACGATGTTTTTTATTTCAGAGAGGCGAGCCGTCGTTGCCGGAAGCATATTCACCGACGTCCTTCCCGGTACGTTATATACAATTATAGGAATATCTACATCCCCGGCGATTTTTTTGAAATGCTGATAAAGACCTTCCTGGGTCGGTTTGTTATAATATGGGGTTATAAGTAAAGCGGCGTTTGCTCCGGTTTCTTTTGCATGTATGGTCATCTTAATGGCTTCTTTGGTCGAATTAGAACCGGTACCCGCGATAACAGGAATACGGCCATTGACAGTCCCAACAGCTATGTCAATAACTTGATTATGCTCTTCGATACTTAAAGTAGCTGCTTCTCCGGTAGTGCCGCATGGAACGATACCGTTTGTCCCATTTGCAACCTGAAACTCAATAAGATTTTTTAAAGCGTCTTCGTCAATTTTCCCGTTTTTAAAAGGAGTAACAAGCGCTACAAAAGAACCTTGAAACATATAATACCTTTGTTAGTAAGTTTTAGGAATAAGCGTTCAGCTATCAGCTAGAACGAGAAGATACAGAGCATATAGCAAACAATTTCTTAAACAAAGCGCTGAAAAAAAATTACTGCTTTATGAGGTCTTGCTGGTCACTGATAGCTGACTGTTGAGTGCTTATATTTTAATTTCACCGTCATACACATATTCAGCCGGACCCGTCATAAAAACATGGTTGTCTTTTTTATTCCAGTCAACCTTTAAGATTCCCCCATTTAATTCAACTGTTACTTTTCGCATTGTTTTCTTGTTTAAATGGGCCGCTACCGCTGCCGCGCAGGCTCCGCTTCCACATGCCGGTGTCTCTCCAACACCGCGTTCCCACACCCTCATACGTATATGCTTTTTGTTAACCAATTCTACAAACTCCACGTTAGTTTTTTGAGGGAACAAGTGGTGTTTTTCCAGCAAAGGGCCGTAAGTTGAAACAGGAAATAAGTTAGTGTTATCTACGAAAATAATGCAATGAGGATTTCCCATGGAAACGCAGGTGATAAAAAACTTAATACTCTGAAGAGAGAGAGGTCGGTTAATCAATTCACCATCCCAATTTATAGGTATTTGGCGGCAGCTTAATATTGGTTCTCCCATGTCTACCTCTATAAGTTTTCCTTTAAATCGCGGGGTAACAATTCCTGCTTTTGTCGAAACAGTAATTTTTTTCTTGACGGTAATTCTTTTTTCATGAAGATATTTAAAAAAGCACCGGATACCGTTGCCGCACATTTCAACATCACTGCCATCAGCATTGAAAATCTTCATCCCATAGTCTGCTTTTTTGGATGGTAAAACCAGCAAAACCTGGTCAGCTCCTACCCCAAACCTGCGATCACTTAAAAGTTTGATACGTCTTTTTATCCTACTAAGAACTTGCGGTCCCATTTTTAATGCATTGATTAAAACAAAATCATTACCATTGCCATGCATTTTTGAAAATTTTAATTTATCCATGATTTAAAAACTCCGGAATTTTTTCACCTTTGATAAGGTCAGTATATTCTTCACGTTTACGAATAACGTAATGCTGATCATCTTTGACAAGTACTTCAGGAACGCGACACCTTGAGTTATAATTAGAAGACATGGTGAAACCATAAGCCCCGGCACTCATGACGGCTATCAGGTTGTCTTTCTGGAAATTGGGCAGAATTCTGTCTTTGGCTAAAAAGTCGCCACTTTCACAAATCGGCCCAACAACATCAGCGGTAATTTTGTCAGAAGCTTCAGGCTTTGTCACCGGTAGAATTCTCTGGTAAGAATCATAGAGACTTGGTCTGATAAAGTCATTCATCCCTGCATCCACAACAATAAAATTCTTTCCTTCATTCATTTTGGTATATAAAACCTTAGTGACCAGAATTCCCGCGTTTCCAACAATAACCCGTCCTGGTTCAAAAATTATTGTGTAATTAGTTTTTGAAAGAATTGGTACCAGCTCTGCTGCCAGTTCTTTTGGATGAGGTGGAGATTCATCGTTATAAGTAATTCCCAATCCTCCTCCAACATTAAGATATTTGATGTCAATCCCCTCCTTTTTGAGGACATCAGCTAAAGATATAATTTTTTCAACAGCATCAACGAAAGGGGCGGTTTGGGTAATCTGGGACCCAATATGTTTATGTATTCCTACAACATCAATATTCTCAAGACGTTCAGCAAGTTGATACTCTTGGACCGCATTAGCAATACTGAATCCAAACTTGCTATCTTTGAGTCCCGTTGCAATATATCTGTGAGTTTTAGGGTCAACGTCAGGGTTAATTCTTAGAGCAACACGGGCTTTCGTATTCAGTTCTTCAGCAACTTCATCTATAACAAACAATTCCTGCGTGGACTCTATGTTAAACATTAAAATATTGGATTTTAAAGCATAACGGATTTCATCTCTGGTTTTACCAACACCGGCATAAACGATTTTTTGCGGGTCAGCGCTAGCTTGGAGGGCTCTGTAGAGCTCTCCCCCTGATATAATGTCTAATCCACCCCCTTCCTTAATAAAAATCCTTAATACGGCGATATTTGAGTTTGCTTTTTCAGCAAAGCAAATTAAATGCGGTATCTCTTTAAAGGCATTTGTGAAGACGCGCAAATGGTTGAGTATAGTATTGTAACTATATAAATAAAAAGGAGTTCCTATCTCACTGGCTATTTTTTGAACAGGGATTTTTTCTAAGAAAAGCTCCTGACCGTGATACTGAAAATCATCCATTTAAAATGTCTCAAAAAACAAAAATTACTATAGATACAGTTAAATTTATTTTTATAAATATTTGATAAGCTTGATGATACCAGAAATTAAACTCAAATGTCAACGGCTATTGCCTATAAAAATGCATATTTTAGAGGGAAAAGGTGAGGACAAACAATATTTATCAGAAAATACTCATAATTATAATAAGTTACAATTACCTGGGGCACTTAAAGATTTTTTTTCCGCTCTCTCACTTCCATCAACGTACTGATTTCCATCAAAGCTGTAATATATTAATATATATTGGGTATAATGAGAAGGTTAGATGCGGAAGCACTATTTGATTTTCGGCCGTCCCTAGCCTCAACCCTTCGGGCGACTTTTCTTCGGAATCCGTCCAATTCGGTTTTCCATACTGAATTGTGATTGTGGCCCCTGCCACTTAAAAAACAATAATAAACCATGCATCCGCAATCATCACTGCTGCTCCGATAAACCTCTCCGCAAAATGAAACTCTTTGAGAAACATTGCCGCGAAAAATATTGAAAATAAAACGCTCGTTCGTTTCACTGAAACCATACTGGCGAGATTCGTCATTGTTACCGCGATAAAATACGTAAATGAATGTATTAAAACAAACAGCCCTATCATTGAAAACAGGGAAGGGGAGTTTTTTTAATTTTTTATGGCATAAGTTTTTCCTGTAGCAATGAGATATATAACATATGAAATTGTAAGAACTGTCATATAAAAGGTAGCCAAAAAAGCGGGGCTGGAATGAATCGCCATAATTTTCCCTAAATTGATGTTAATGCTGAAAAGGAACGCGACTATTAGCATGATCCTGGCACCTTTTTCTTTCTTCAAAGATTTAATGGGTTCAAGAAAACCTCGATAAATGTCGTGAATATTCAATAAATAGACACCTAAAAAAACTAAAAAAATGCCTACCAAACTGTTTATGTCAGGGATTTCTTTTAAAAAAACGAATGAAGTTACGACTACGAAAACAGGTGTGAAGGCTATAAACGGAAGGGTTAATGATAAAGGGAAGGGCGTAGGCCAATCGCACCAAGGTTAAGGTATATTCATCGTTTTTTTTCAGCCGCCTTTTTTTACAAGAGCGTTCGCTACCCCTAAAGTAAAAGCAGTTAAAAAAGCGTAATGATGCCGTTGCATCATAATGAATCATTATTAGGGTAGGAGAAGGAGAAAGTAACACAGTAAAAAATCCGCGAGATTTAATAACTTAATAGTTTGGCCGTCTGCTGTTCAACTTTATGAAATGGTATGTCAAACTAAAATAGAAATCAATTCATTAAATAAAATCTATTTTTTTAAAGAATCCAGATAGGCTTTCTCTAGCACCATTTTTTACAAAAAGCTCTGTTAAAAGAGCGAGTAATCTTCGTTCGCTTCGTGGTTAGTTAAAATCATTTATATTTCTATTTTTTTCCGTCTCTTTCTATGGCATAGTTTCTATCCATGAACAGCAATAATACATTAATAGATGATATAGATGACAGCCTTGGAATAGATAAAGACCATATTCTTCAAGCATCGGAAGAAATAAAAAAAATCAAGGATAGCTGTAGCCATTTGCAGCCTGCAACCAGCGATGAAATAAATAAAGTAAAAAAAGAGATAGAAATAGACAAAAAAGAGTTAAATATATTTCGGCTGTTCGGAACATCTGGCATAAGAGGTATCTTGAAGAATATCTATTCTGATGTTGTCCAGGAATACGCTGACAATACGTTCATGAGTCTAAAACTCGCTTATTACTATGGCAGGGCTTATGGCTGGTTGATATCGAAATTAATAATGGAAAAGAAAGTGAGAATTAATATGGATCCCCGACCCTCCAGTTTCTGCATGGCCACTGTCTTGTGCGAAGGTTTGTTAGAGGAGGGTGTCGATGTCTATTTTAACGGCGTCGCAAGTACGCCCATGGGATCTTTTTACGATAATAGTATCATCATTACAGCTTCTCACAATGAAATTAAATATAGCGGTATTAAGGCATTCATTCATGGTATCCCAATCACTTTTGATATGGAATGGATTATAGAATCAGGGTTCAGACTCCTTGATTGTCTTGAAAAGAATGGTAAAACCATTTCTGTTAATAAAAAGCATGGCAATGTCTTTAATACTGCCGCGGAAACCAGCGCAAAATATTTAAAACTGGGACGTAAAATTATTGTTCGGGAAAAATTAGGTGAATATGATAATAAAGCAAAAATAATTAAGAGCAAACTGAAGAACACAGTACTGCCACTTGATCTTGCTTTTGGAGCTGCCGGTGCAAATCTTTTGAACAATATTCCTCAGAAAGGCATCAGTCCTCAACTCAAATTGCTGCTGGAGACCGGTACGATCATCATTGGGTATGGAACGGAAAGGGACGGCAATCGTACGAATTACAGGATAGGTGCTGCTTATCCATATGGTGAAACTCCCGATGTCATTGGTGAAGGAGAGTTGCAAGCTTTTGCAGGAGGTGAATACGGTTATGGTGATGACAAAAAAGGACGACATATCAGCAGATCCTTTTATTTTCCGGCTGATTATATTTTTAAAGAAGTATCCCTGGAAAAAGAAGCGATTGAATTAGATGATGCGTATGTTTTGATAGATGTGGATAACCATTCAAAGAAAAACCTCCTTTCAAAACTTACAGCAGAGATAAAAGGATATGAACTCCTTCCTGCCTGCTCAGTCGATTGTGATGAGGATAGATTTTTAGCAACCTCCATTTCTTTATCAAAACAACAGATTCCATACTTATCGGGAGATCTTATGATCATGTTGTTCGCGGCAAATTATCAGGAAGACATTAAGAAGGTTGTCTTTACTGTTGAGAGCGGGCTCTCCATCGGTAAATATCTTGAGAAAAAGGGAATCGAATATGAGGAAGTTACAGTAGGAGACAGGGCTATAGCGGATTATATTATGGATGAAGAGAGATTGGCTCATGTTGAATCGGCTGAGCAACATAAAATAATTGGAGGAGAACCATCAGGACATATGATGTTTGGTTTAATAGAAGACGGAAAGATGACTTTAGTAGATGATCCTATTATTAGTCAGTTAAAGATACTTGGTCTGATGCGGAAAACAGGGAAAAACTTCGATACTCTTTTAAAAGAGATATTTTATGAAGTGGAAGAGGTTTTTACTGCCAGAAAGCCGGAGGCCTGGGCCGGAGAGCTAAATAGCAAAGGGATATCTTTAGCAGAAAAGATTAAACTGGAATTGAAAGAACGGAGCAGTGAAAAAGTGATTTTAACGGAATATGCCAAACAGTTTATTCTTGAATATATCAATATTTTTTCAGATGGTTATATAGAAGCCTATTATAAAAGCATTCCGGAGAATCTTAGAAAGTATCCAAAAGTTCAAAAGACCGTTTCCCTTTCTGATGAATACAATAGACTTTTAAATGAGGGAAAGACGATCAATAGTCTAGTCAAATATCTTAATGTCGGAAAAATAAATATTAAAACATCGGAAGATGTTTTAATAGAGGAAATAGAAATCAGGTTACGTCTTACAAGCAGGGACTGGGCCGGTCCTGCAGATATTAATCTATCTTTTCATTCAAATGATCAGGGGGGCAAACTTTGTCTTGCGGGAGGAGTGGTTTCGCGAAACTCCGGCACCAACCCGAAAAACTCAGCTTATAACAAACTCTGGTTTGAACATTATCCGACCGGTCATAAAGTCGGAAAAGAAGTCATTGAAAACGTTACTACTACAATGGCTAATAAAAGGGTAGAATTTACAAATCAGTATGTAAAAACTCTGAGAACAAAAACATGATCGCTTTATTTTGTTTTTGATCCAACTTTTGAAAGGGAAGAATGCCACTAATTGAATGGAACGACTTATACAGTGTAAATATTGAAGAGATGGATCAGCAGCATAAACAACTTTTGAATATAGTCAATGAATTTGACAAAGCGGTGGAAGCAAAAAAAGAAGAGGAAACAACTAAAAATAAATACTTAAAAACCTGCACGATTCCGCGGACATGCACTTTAAAAAAGAAGAAGAACTAATGGATCACCACGGGTATCCTGAAATCGCGGAGCATAAAAAGCAACATAATAATTCACTGGGAGAACTGTTCCAGGTTTACAAAAAATTTATTGAAAACGATAGAGATTTTGGTTGTGGCCCTGAACACTCTGTGATCTCTGCGGTTAAATATTTAAAAGCCAATTATTGTATTAAAAACTATGAACCTTGCCTTATATTTTCATATTCCCTACTGCAAACAGAAATGCCCTTATTGTGATTTTAATTCTTATGGTAATGGAATGAATAAGGATTTTGTCACAGCTTTAAAAGAAGAAATTGGTATAAAAAGTAAAAATATAGATCAATATCAAATTGGGTCTGTTTTCTTCGGTGGAGGCACTCCTACAACTCTATCTTCTTTTCAAATCACAGATATTCTCAATTTCTGTTTTAATAAATTTTCTATTAAATCGGACTGCGAAGTTTCCATCGAAGCTAATCCGGGCACTATTGATTATCAATATTTAAAATTGTTAAGAAATAAATGTTTTAATCGTTTGAGTCTAGGGTGCCAGTCTTTTAATGATGATCTATTAAAAAAAATAGAACGAATTCATAACTGTGATGAAATCTTTCAATCTGTATCCGCTGCCAGGAAGGCTGGATTTAAAAATATTTCACTGGATCTAATGTTTGGTCTTCCGGGACAAAGTTTTGATATATGGGAAGAAACACTTCAAAGTGCTACTCAACTGAAACCAACCCATCTTTCTGTGTACAACCTGACAATTGAAAAAGAGACTCCTTTCTACGATCAATTGAGGAAAGGAATATTAATTCTTCCTTCGGAGGGACTTCAATTAAAAATGTATAAAAGGGCTGTTGAATATTTATCACAAGCCGGTTATATCCATTATGAAATTTCTAATTTTGCTGTGAAAGGTTATGAGTGTCGACATAATAAGGTCTATTGGAATAATAATGAATATGTTGGATTCGGGCCGGGCGCTGCATCGTATTTAAATGGAACAAGGAGCAAAAATATTTTATCACCGGAGAAATATATTGAGACCCTTTTGGAGAAAAAAGAAATTCCTCTTTTTGAGAAAGAAACATTGGATCAAAAGAAGAGCATGTGGGAAACTCTAATGCTTGGATTAAGAATGGTAAAAGGAATTAACCTTTCTGATTTTGAGAAAAGGTTTGGTAAAACTCTGGATTCTGAATTTGATGAAAAGATAAGAAAATTACGTAATGAACATTTTTTGGAATACAGCGATAAGAAACTGAAATTAACTCGCAAGGGAATTTTATATTCCAACGAAGTTTTTGTTGAACTGATATAACAAGTTTCATTTTTCGACAGGATAACAGGATTAACAGGGAAAATTATTAGGTTAACTTAACCACCCATTCGCTTTGCTCTTCCCCTCTTTGCCAAGGAGGGGATACAGGGAAGGTTGACAAAATAATTTTATTTAAAAGTGTTTAGCGAGTGAACTTAAAATGAAAATTATACTCTACGCTGATTCCCTTTAGTCTTGCTTCATGGAGCTTCAACTTAAACATGATTTATATACCAGCCGATTAACGCGGTAACTACTCCTCCGATCAACGCGACTTTATCCAATACAGACATAATCCTGCCAATTTTCTTCAAACGTTCAGGGTTTCTTCCCGAAGCAGCTAATTCCCGTTTAACATACCTGAGATAAAAATGATTGCAAAAGGCGGCTCCCAAAGCAACTATCCCAAAAATAATTTTTGTCAGAAAGACCGAGTTGCTGATTATCATATCGAAACTTAACAGGGCTATTCCAATAGCTGACAGGCCGACTAAGATAACAATAGCATCCACAATTGGATGCCAGCGTTTCTGAATAAATTTGACCCCTTCTTTTTTCCCGGAGCTGTTCGGGATTCTTTTCATAACATTAGCCACGACTAATTGCATGATGGTCATGGTCATAACAAAAGCCGCAGCTGATACAGCGTGCACAAAAACTATCCATCCGTAATAATCCATCAACTTCTCCTAAATCTCAGTTTGCTATAATACTGTGTTTTTTACGAAAATATTGTATCATAAAGATTAGATTTTGGAGGCATTATGAAAAACGAAATCAGTAAAAACATTTTCAGGTTATACGATATACGTGGTGTTGCTTATGAAGAGTTAACACCTGATACTGTAAATATTATAGGCAAAGCCTACGGAACTTATATGAGAAGTATGGGGTACAACACGATAACCGTTGGATGTGATAACAGAGCAAGTTCGGATGAATTTTTTAATGTTCTGAGCGAAGGAATTAATTCAACAGGTTGTAATGTAATTAACCTTGGCACAGTTCCTACTCCATTGCTTTATTTTTCACTTTTTCATTTGAAACCTGATGGAGGAATAATGATAACCGGTAGCCACAATCCATCGGAATATAACGGGCTTAAGATTTGTGTTGGGAAAGACACTATTTTTGGAGAAGAGATTCAAAAGATTAGAAAAGTTTGTGAAGAAGGTAATTTTTACCAGGGAACAGGAAAAATAGAAGATGCCGATGTTATTACACCATATACAAAACTCCTCCTTGAAAAGTTCCAGTTCAAGAAAAATATCAAAGTAGTCGTAGATGGTGGAAATGGTGTTGCCGGGACTGTTGTGCCGGCATTATTTGGAAAGCTGGATTGTGATTTCATTCCTCTTTATTGTGAACCTGACAGCCGATATCCAAACCATCATCCGGACCCAACAGTCCCGGAAAATCTACAAGACCTCATCAAGTCGGTAAAAGAGAATAAAGCTGACGCTGGAATTGCTTTTGACGGTGACGTAGATCGCATCGGGGTTATCGATAACCAGGGAAATATTATCTGGGGAGATAGGCTTTTAGTTCTTTATTCCAGAGACGTATTAAAGCGGCACCCGGGAGCGTCTGTGATTTTTGAAGTGAAATGTTCTCAGACTCTTTACGATGACATTCAGAAGAACGGTGGCAAACCGGTGATGTGCGCTGCCGGGCATTCTATTATTAAAGGGGAGATGAAAAAAGAAAAAGCTCTGCTGGCTGGAGAAATGAGCGGACACATGTTTTTTGCGGATGAGTACTTCGGGTACGATGACGCAATTTATGCGGCATGCAGGCTTATTAGAATCCTTTCCGAATCAGGTAAAAGCATTTCTCAATTGTTGGATGATGTACCCAAAACCTTTTCAACACCTGAAATTCGAGTTGATTGCCCGGATGATGAAAAGTTTGAAGTGATTAAAAAAGTAGCAGATGATCTTAAAAAAGATTTCAAAACTGTTGATATAGATGGTGTTCGGATAATTTATGAGCACGGCTGGGGTCTGGTTCGTGCTTCTAATACCCAGCCCGTATTGGTGCTTCGTTTTGAAGCGGATAGTGAGGAGAACCTGAACTATGTGAGGAATACTATAGAAAGTAAATTAAGGGGGCATTTATGACTTTTTATCTAAAACAACTAGAAGTGGGGATGATACAAAACTTTAACTACCTTATCGGCTGTTCTGAAACAAAAGAGTGTGGTGTGGTAGATGCTGCGTTTGAAGTGGATCGGATTTTAAGTATGGCAAAGAAAGACGGCATGAAAATTACAACAGCGCTTTTTACCCATACCCACTATGATCATATCGATGGGATAGGGGAGTTAACCAAAAGGGCTAACATTGGGAAAATATATGTCCACAAAAATGAAGCTAAGGCTTTATCGGAATTTAAAGAAAAAGTTACTGAGATTGATGATGGATCGCTCATCCCCATAGGAAATATATCCCTTAAAGTCCTCCATACTCCAGGCCATCTCCCTGGATGTGTTTGTTACCTTGGCGATAATTTTGTGGTTACCGGAGATACCCTTTTTACAGGTGCTATTGGTAGATGTGATTTTCCGGAAAGTAACCCGAAAGACATGTACAGAAGTCTTCAAAAACTAAAAGAACTGCCGGACGACACCAGAGTGTATCCCGGTCATGATTATGGAGCGTCAATCACCTCAACTATAGGTGAAGAAAAGAAGACCAATCCGTATCTAATGATCTCTTCCGAAGAGAATTTTTTGAGAATGTAAAATCGAAAATCCAAAATCCAAAATCGTCAATCCGCAATTCCTTACTGCCTTCCCTCTACCAGAGATTCAACCACAGTCGGGTCTGCAAGTGTAGAGGTGTCTCCCATGTTTTCAATGTCTCCTTCGGCAATTTTTTTCAAAACTCGCCGCATGATTTTCCCTGAACGTGTTTTTGGCAACACCGGTGTAAACTGGATTTTGTCTGGTGTGACATGAGGGCCCAAAAGCTTGCGTGCCGTAGAACGAATATTTGCGACGATGCCGTCACTGGAATCCACACCCGTCATTAAAGTTACAAAGGCATAAATCCCCTGGCCTTTTATATCGTGCGGAAAGCCTACTACTGCGGCTTCCGCAACGCCTTTTGTCTGGCCTATGGCTCCCTCGACTTCAGCAGTGCCTATGCGGTGTCCTGAAACATTCAGCACATCATCCACCCGTCCGGTAATCCAATAATAACCATCCTCATCTCTGGTAGCGCCGTCTCCCGTAAGATAATATCCGGGGAATTGATCGAAGTATATTTGTCGAAAGCGTTCATGATCTCCATAGACGGTTCGCATGATTCCCGGCCATGCCGCTTTGATAGCAAGATATCCTTTGCAAGGTCCCTCAAGTTCTTTACCCGATTCATCTAATATCACTGGCTGCACACCGAAAAAAGGAAGTGTTGCCGAGCCGGGTTTTGTAGAAATTGCGCCCGGTAAGGGAGTAATCAGTATTCCACCTGTCTCTGTTTGCCACCAGGTGTCTACTATCGGACACCGATCTTTACCTATTTTCCGGTGATACCATAACCACTCAGGTTCTTTAATGGGTTCTCCCACAGTTCCAAGCAGACGAAGTGATGATAAATCGTGTTTTTCAGGCCATTCATTCCCTTCTTTCATCAATGATCTAAGAGCTGTCGGGGCTGTGTAAAAGAGATTAATTTTATGCTTTTCCACTATTTGCCAGAACCGCCCAAAATCAGGATAATTAGGTACTCCCTCAAACATTACTGTAATGGCACGATTGGCTAACGGACCGTAAACAATATAAGAATGACCTGTTACCCAGCCGATGTCAGCAGTACACCAATAAATATCTCCTTCATGATAATCGAAAATCAGCTCGTGTGAATATGAAGTGTAGACCAGGTACCCGCCGGTTGTGTGAAGCACTCCTTTAGGCTTGCCAGTTGAACCGGAAGTGTACAATATAAACAAAGGATCTTCCGCGTCCATTTCCTCAGGAGCACCTTGATCCCTTGCTTCTGACATTGCCTGATCCCAGTAAATATCTCTTCCTTCTTTCATTTTTACTTTTTCACTTGTTCTTCGGACAACGACAATCTTTTCAATTGATGGACATTCAGCGGCAGCAATATCTGCGTTGGTTTTCATAGGGATATTTGTTTTAGTCCCGCGGACGCCCGTATCTTGGGTGATCAGCATCTTACATGATGAGTCGTTGATACGGTCTTTCAGGGAACCAGAGCTAAACGCTCCAAAAACTATAGAATGAACCGCTCCAATACGGGCGCAGGCGAGCATGGCAACCGGAAGTTCGGGAATCATCTGAAGATAGATACAAATGCGATCGCCTTTTTTTATACCATTATCCTTCATGGCATTTGCGAATTTTTGAACATCAGTAAGAAGCTCTGAATAAGTGAATGTCTTTGACTCCTTTGGATCATTCCCCTCCCATATCAGGGCAGTTTTATTGCCATGACCTGCCTCCACATGCCTGTCGAGGCAATTATAGCTGACATTTAGTTTTCCTCCTTCAAACCATTTGATATCTGCCTTCACAAAATCGTATTTAACCACAGTTTCCCATTTCCTGCTCCAGTCAAGCCTTTCAGCTACTTTTCCCCAAAACCCCGCGGGATTTTGAATAGATTCTTTGTAAAGTTCTTGATATTTTTCTAAAGAACTAATATGCGCATTTGCGGAAAAATCAGGATTCGGTGAAAATTTCTTAATATTGCTCATAGAAAAACTCCTTTAATGTGAAAGTCTTTAGCTAGTGCAGCCTTCGCAGCTTGCTGCGGGGCTAGCGAGCGAACTTAAAATGAAATCATACTCTACACTGAAGATTTCCAGTAGCTTGCTACGGGGAGCTTCAATGTTAAAAAGTGGATACAAAAGTTTTTTATACCAGTTCTGTCTTTCCTACGCAAGCAGGGATGACATCAAAAACTGTAGTTGCTGAAGATAAAGTTAATTTTGAAAGTGCTTAGCGAGCGCATTTTTCACAGCTTTGCTGCTAGGAGCTTCAAAAGAAGTTGAAATTGAATTGTAATGCAGGTTATGTTTTAATTAGGAAAAATTTTTGATATAAGGAAATATTATGAAGCGTTTCAAACTGTTATTGCCCTTTCATTCTGGGAAAATTTTCATTTATATTTTGTGCCTGGAACTCTTTCCAGAAAAGTAAGGAAAAATTCTATAAATGCATAAAGGTATACAATTCAGACTTTGAAAACAAACAGGGTGAGAAAGCTGTATTTCTGGTGCATCCGGATCAGCAGAAAGAATTTCTAACTAAAATTATTGACGTGAACGATAAAATAATCTTTTACGAAAGCTCGGTTCTCAAAACCAGGTTTTTCCAAAGATGGTCATCCCATAAAGCAAAATGGAAATGGGGAGATAGATGATGGAATAGACAAAACCATTGTGACGATGCGTTACCAGCTGGTTATCTCACCGAGCAATAAACTGAAATTGCTCATAATCGAGCAAGAATGGGTGCGTATGGAAAAAGACTGGTTTGTCAAACCCAACTAAAACGATTTTTTTAAATAGTCCTTTGTAAAGGAAATCTAAATTATTTTTGTAAGGAATAAATAAATGACAAAGGTTAAATCTTCTGAAATTACACCGGAAAGCTTATATCTTAACAGGCGAAAATTTATGGTTGGTGTTGGAGGAATAATATTAAGTACTGCAGGTTTCCCCGGTTGCGACAATTATAAGACAACATATGAACCATCAAAAGGCGGCGTTTTGCCGGATGATAAGCTTACGTCCTACAAAGATATAACTACATATAACAACTTTTATGAATTTTCACTAGATAAAGAGGACGTAATTTTTGCGGCAAAAGACTTTAAAACATCTCCATGGAAATTAGAAATAGGAGGACTTACAGAGAAGTCTTTGAGTATTGACGTGGATGATTTGACTAAAATATACGATCAAGAAGAAAGAATATATCGTTTTCGATGCGTGGAAGGGTGGTCCATGGTGATCCCCTGGTTGGGACTTCCTCTCGCCAGACTTTTAAAAGAGGTTGAACCCCTGCCGGAAGCTAAATATGTTCAGTTCATGACGCTTCATAGTCCGAGCAGGATGCCAAATCAGAAATCAAGATCTTTTCCCTGGCCATACATTGAAGGACTTCGGATTGATGAAGCTATGCACGATCTTACATTCTTATCAACAGGGTTGTACGGCAAAAAACTAATGCCACAAAACGGAGCCCCTATTCGCCTCGTTGTTCCCTGGAAATACGGTTTTAAAAGCATAAAATCTATAGTCAGGATACTCCTGGTTGAACACATGCCTTCGTCTCTATGGATGAAAGTTAACCCTCGTGAATATGGTTTTTATTCAAATGTAAACCCGACAGTGGATCATCCCCGCTGGTCGCAAGCGTCCGAGCGCAGGATCGGCGAATTTGGACGCCGCGAAACTCTACCGTTTAATGGATATGAAGAAGATGTGGCCGACCTTTACAAAGGAATGGATTTAAAAAAGTATTTCTAATGAAATCATCGTTAATTGTATGGATTAAAGTCTTTATCCATATAGCCGCGTTATACTTTACCGGTTTGATATTTTGGGACTACCTTAATGATCAACTTACCGCAAACCCTATTGAAGAAATAACGAAAAGAACAGGAAAATATGCCTTAATTTTACTCGTCCTTACACTTTCATGCACACCGGTTAAAATTTTATTTGGGTTCAACCAGATTATAAAAGCGCGGCGTCAGATTGGCCTTTATTCTTTCTTTTTTGCCACTTTACATTTTTTTACTTTCCTGGGACTTGATTACTCTTTTGACTTCGATTTAATCCTAAAGGATGTTATCAAAAAACGTTTTGTTATTGCCGGATTTTCAGCTTACTTAATTCTTATTTTACTCGCTGCAACCTCTTTTAATAACGCTCGGAGAAAGCTTGGTCGGCAATGGTACAATTTGCACGCGTTGATTTATCCTGTGGCATCGATTGTGGTTCTTCATTTTGCGTGGCTTGTCAAGTCAGGTGTCCTGGAACCTTTATTATATGGAACGTTGATTTCGCTATTGCTCATATTGAAGTTGTCTTTATTGAAAAAATAAAAGTTTTTCTCGTAGAGACGAAAAGTCGTAGAGATGGAAAAATCCGAAACCCGAAGCACGAATTCATAAACAAATCCAAATCTCAAATTTTAAAATTTCTAAAACTTTATTTGTCATTGATTTTTTTGACATTTGAATTTATTTCGAGTTTTGTATTTCAAAATTCGTGTTTCTTTCATATTTGCGGCTTTACGAGAGATTTTTTTAGTTATCCCCTGCTACCTTGAGTAAATCTGTGAACCAAAATTTAACAAAATTTAAAAATCTTCTAAAACAAAAGAATCAAATGTAAAAATATTTTATCCATACTATAATAAAAATATTTTCAAAATGAATCAGTAAAATCTATGTCTTATTTAATTATGAAGCTTGGTAAATTTGAAATTCAAACAGTCAGCGGCGGAAAGTATAAGCTGGACGGTGGGGCTATGTTTGGGGTTATCCCAAAACCGCTATGGGAAAAGACCAACCCTGCTGATGAAAAAAACCGGATTGATCTGGAAACCAACTGCCTTCTCATAGATTCCGGTGATAAAAAAATATTGGTTGATACGGGAAACGGGACGAAATTTTCCCCAAAGGAAAAAGATATCTTTGGATTAGAGAATCGTTCCGTACTGGAGGAGTCTATTAAAGCAAAAGGTCTTGAGCCTTTAGATATAGATATTGTTATTTTAAGCCACCTCCATTTTGATCATGCCGGCGGTGCAACAATGAACGAAAGTGGAAAAGCGGTTCCTGCTTTTCCCAAAGCGACTTATATTATTCAAAAAGGAGAATGGGAAGACGCAATGAACAATTTTGGCATAATGAAGTATTCATACCGAAAGGAAAATTTAATCCCCCTCCAGGAATCAGGTCAGGTAGAATTTATTGAAGGTGATTTTGAGGTTGTGCCTGGACTACATACGCGGGTGACCGGCGCTCACACGCGGTATCATCAAATCATACAGATTGATTCGAAAGACGATAAAGGGGTGTACTTAGCCGATCTGGTCCCCACAACATCACATTTGAAACTGCCTTATCTTATGGCCTATGACCTTTTCCCCCATGAAGTTTTATTGAAGAAAAAAGAGTTATTAACGCAGGCAGCAGAGGAAAAGTGGCGGATTTTTTTTGACCATGATCCAAAAGCACCGACCGGGAAGATATTTAAGGAAAAAGAAGATGTCTTTGGCATTGAAGTTTAACCACTGCTAAGTTCATGGACCAGAGGTCAGAAAAAAGCCGATCCCTGAAATATGATCCCCAACCCCTGAATTTAATATTCTATGCCTTTTTGTGCCTTGACACCGGATTTGAAGGGATGCTTTATTTCTTTCATTTCCGTTACGAGATCGGCAATCTCTATGATTTCAGGCGGGGCGTTTCTACCTGTTAATATGACATGCAGATCTTGCGGTTTTTTTTTGAGAAAATTCATGACATCATGAACATCAAGATAATTATATCTCAGGGCGATATTAATTTCGTCCAATACAACTATTTTATACTTTCCCGATAAAATTTTTTCCTTACATAACTCCCAGGTGCGTTGTGCCACCATAGTATCACGTTCTTTATCTTTAGTATTCCATGTAAAACCTTCTCCCATCGGTATCAGTTCGAAGTTATCGGAAAACTTTTTTGCGGCATCCAGTTCGCCATAATTCCAACTTCCCTTAATAAACTGGACCATGCAGACTTTATAATCATATCCTAGGGCTCGAAAAGCAGTTCCTAACGCCGCGGTGGTTTTCCCTTTCCCGTCACCGGTATTGACTATGATTAGTCCTTTTTTATTTTTTTTATTCATAATCGTACTATTTAATTTTCACAACAAATTTATCACAATTATTACAGACTTTTATACTATAATTTTTAGAGGTATAGAATTTATTAATCCGCGGAACAGAGAAGGGTCGCGAAATAATGAATATTGATTTATTTTTTTTCGTGCTTTTCGTGGTTGATTATTAAATTTGATTGCAGTTTTGTGGCGATATGCAAAGTCAAAGTGAACTGGTTCAGATATTATCAAGGTTGAAAAGAACCCCATACCCGGCTACCGAAGTATAAAAGAGATATGCGAATTAATAATGACAGATGTACGAGAGAAAGGACTGGACTGTTTAAGTGAAGAGTGGATAAGAGGAGATCTGTCTGAATTTAGAATCTTTGAATTGGCAGCTACTCTGAATCGCTTTCGAAGCCTAAAGGTAAAGCAAATAAGTTTGGAAGTGTTTAGCGAGCGCATTTCTAGCAGCTTGCTGCGGGGAGCTTCAATTTCAGGCAACCTGCTATCACCCAGATTGCCTTTTACACCAGTTCTTCAAGCTGTCTGAATTCTCGGTTTTCTCCAGAAAGGTGAGAGGATATAGATGAAAATTGGACCGCTCAAAAAGCCGATGGGATTAATGAAAACTGCCGGGATGAGCCCGAGGGACACGCTGATGATTATTTCGGTTATCCGCATTGTCGGTAGAATTCGATTAAAATGCTGCCAGAAGATTTTGAATGAACACATCAGAACGGCTGCAATGACTTCGATAATAATACCAACTGCCGGTGGAACACAAAGGATAGTGGAAGATATCAGCCAGGCCCCGGCCGGACTTGGGAGACCGCGAAAAAAGCCTGGTGGTGTGATATCTTTAGTTTTACTGTAATCATACAACCTGATGCAGATGGCTGTGAAATAAATAAGCCCGCCTATCATGTTTGCTGCTGTCCACCCTGTCATGGCAGCTACCAGCACGGCTGGAGCCAGGCCGAAACTGACCAGGTCTGCTATGGTATCAAAATCTTTGCCGAACTTACTGGTTACGCCAAGGCGTCTGGCCACTGAACCGTCTATCAGATCAAAGCCCATGGCGGCAAAATTTAACAGGACTCCGGTTTTCAACTGGCTCTGGCTTGCGTACAATATGGCCAATAGCCCGCAGATGAGGTTGCTTAAAGTTAAAAGCTGCGGGATTAGCAGACAGATAGAATGTTTCGCTTTGTCCGGTATAACGCGGATAGCAACTGAGATACTCGCAAGCACCAGTGCTGTCCAGATTAGCAAGTTGCCAATGACGTTTAACCGAGGGACGTTGGTCAGAATCGCTATGCCGAAGAAAAGTTTTGATAGATTCTGAGACAGGGCCTTTTTTTTACCGAACTCGTTGGCGCCTTGTACCTGAGTGCCTCGCAGGAAGGTCGAGGCAATGTCGAGGGCAAAAAGGATAGCAAGAGCAGTATGGTTAATAGCCGACCAGAATAGGATCAAAGTACTGTAAGTGATCAGTTTGTCTACTGCCGGGTCAAGAACTTTTCCATGCTGGCTAACCTGGCCTGTTTCCCTGGCCAGAGCGCCATCCACAATGTCAAACATGATGACTATTGTTACCAGCAGCAGGGCAAGCAGACCGATTAGCTGCCACCAGATACCGAGCAGTTCTCCCAGTTCGTGCATATAGACCCATAAAAACCAGCCCGGTGCAAAAAATAGAAGACGGGCAACGGTGATCTGGTTAGGAGAAATTCCTAAATCATACCCGATCCACCTGACAAATTTTCTAAACTGATTACGTGGCATTTGCACAAATAATTCTCTCATTTTCTTCCTGCTTTATAAAGATTGCGAATTTGCAATAATGTTTCATTATACAATCCGGTTTTAAAATCGGGGAAGCTGTAAGGGTATGAATGGAAGTTTCCCTTTTCATACCAGAGAGTCGGATCAGCATAAATTCCAAGGTAAAGGTAAATTTTTTGCCCGTTGTATTTGGCAGAAGCTAAAACCACTTTGTTTAAATCCATATACCCCGGATCCAGGTTCACCTTTCGTTTACTGTTTACAGATAGAAGGTTTTCTACTTCATTAGTTTTTATTTTTGTTTTAGCTAATTCGCCTGGATCAATTAAATTTGTAAAAGAAACAAATTTTCGTAAAACAGGGCTGCCCATTTCATCTTTATAGTAATTTGAAACAGTAAAATTAAAATCTGGACTCGTGTAATCTATTTCTCCAAACTTTTCCTTGAGAAAGCAGATTGCCTTTTCTAGTAATTTCGCATCGCTGAATAAAATTCCGATAAAAAACTTTACAGTATCTGGTTCAATTGGTTTCATTGTAGTTTAATCTTCGTGACATTCATGAATTCAAGCCTTTGCAGGTACTCTTCACTGGGCGAATCTGCGAAGCCACGCTTAGCGGGGCGAAGCTAAATTCGTGGTTAACTTATTTTGGCGTCCAGAGTCCCAAAGCCCTTTCTTTTTCGAGATTAATTTTTAATGTTGTCATGGCCTGTTCAGAGAGCTCTTTGTCAATCCCGAAAACATCATGAATAGCTTCGTGAAAATTGTTTTTAATATTAAAATTTTGTTTCCCATCAAAAGTTGTTTTGCGCATAAAATTACCGCAGACAAAAAAAATCCCCTCATCTATTGTTTTGCTTAAATAAAGTCTATGCATGGAATTCCATTTAAAAGAAGCAAGCCAGTGCCGCAAAAATTCATCATCTGTCACAGGTTTATCCTGAAACCTGTAACGCCATTTAGTTTCAAAATTGTTAAAAGTAAACAAATTATAGCTTTGATTTTTTTGATCGAATTCAAGTTTTACTCCTGCAAATTTATTATTGATGAGTTGATTTTTTTCAGGATTGATTTCCATTGGTTTTTTCAGGAGATAGCCGGGATCCACCAGATATTTAACAGAACCCAAAACTACGATCAGGCAGCAATGGATGTTTTTACCGGCACGCATCTCCGCCATGACAGGATAACAAATAAATTCGCAATAATTCAAAATACTTTGAATGAAAAAAGTTAAAGAAAAACAGGTGCCGCCTAATTTATAGGAAATATAGTCTTCTATAAGCTCCTCCGGTAGACGGATTTTATTTTCAGAGTCCCAATCATTGTCCAATTTTATTATTTTGCTGAGATTTTCATAAGGAAGATTAGAAAAATGAAGTAGGAGTTCCTGCAAAAAAATCGAATCAGGCTTTTTTCGCTTAAGTTTAAAGAACTCAAGAAAACGTTTCACTCCCTCGTCGTGAGCAGTAAGGTCTAACAAAATTTTTTGGCTATCATCTATCATTAAAAAGTTGCAAAAATTTCTTTTTTTTCGCATTATATTATAATAAAGGTTTAATTTTTACTAAGGAAATTTTTATGGCTGTAGATGAACAGAGTTTTGAAGAAAATGTTTTAACCAAAAAGAGAGAAAAAGTAGAAAAACCACCTCTTTACAGGGTTGTTTTACATAACGATAATTATACAACTATGGAGTTTGTTGTATTGGTACTCCAGAAATTTTTTTATAAAAACGAAACTGAAGCCAACCATATAATGTTAAATGTGCATAAAAAGGGTAGGGGAATCGCGGGTATTTTTACATTCGAGGTGGCTGAGACAAAATTGAGCCAGGTTCATTCTTTCGCGAAGAATCAAGACCATCCTTTGAAATGCAGTTTGGAGCCGGATAAATGAGTTTGATTAGCCATGAAGTTGAAATAGCCTTTAAAGTAGCTTCAGCAGATGCTCATTCACGGCGACATGAGTTTTTGACATTGGAGCATCTCCTCTTTGCGCTCCTTCATGATGCTGAAACGTCCGGAATTATTGAATATTGCGGAGGAGAACCTGGGACGATCAAAAATGAATTAAATGATTTTTTGAGCAAACAGTTTACTCCTTTACCAGAAGGCAGTGAAGCAAAACCGGAACCTACAATAGCTTTTCAGAGGACCATTCAAAGGGCAGCTATTCATCTCCGGAATTCGGAAAAAAATGGGCAAATAACGGGCGCTGATTTAATTGTCGCATTTTTTGACGAAGCTGATTCTTTTGCAGTATATTCCCTGAAAAAATTAGGCATTACCCGATACCATATTGTCAATTACCTTGCCCATGGAATTCCTGGGACTGGAGAAGAGGGAGAAATCTTACCCGAGAAGGAAGAAGAGCCCGGTATTCCTAAAGAGGGTAAGCGGCCTGGAAAGAGCCCGCTTGATCTTTTTACTGTAAACCTTGTTGAAAAAGCAGCAAAAGGGGAGATCGATCCGATTATAGGACGTACAGCAGAGTTAACCAGAACAATTCATACTCTTTGCCGCAGGCGAAAAAACAACCCGCTTTTTGTGGGAGATTCTGGCGTTGGCAAAACAGCAATTGCCGAAGGCCTGGCTTTAAGAATATTTGAAGGGAAAGTACCTGATATTCTCAAAGATGCAGTTATTTTTTCGCTGGATATGGGATCATTGCTGGCCGGCACAAAATATCGTGGTGATTTTGAGACGCGTTTAAAAGGGGTCCTTAAATCTCTCAAGAAGCTGAAAAATACCGTTCTCTTTATTGATGAAATTCATACGATTGTTGGCGGAGGCGCAACATCTGGCGGAGCTATGGATGCCTCCAATCTGCTAAAACCGTCATTAGCTTCCGGAGAATTGAAGTGCATTGGGTCCACTACCTATAACGATTACCGTAATTATTTTGAGAAAGATAGAGCACTGGCACGACGCTTCCAGAAAATTGAGGTCAATGAACCGTCCCTAGATGAATCTATACAAATACTCAAAGGGTTGAAATCTCATTATGAGAAATTCCATAATGTTAGGTTTACAATGTCGGCTTTACGGGCAGCTGTTGAGCTTTCCGCTAAATATATTAACGACCGGAAACTTCCGGATAAGGCAATAGATGTAATTGATGAAGTAGGCGCGTCAATGAAGATATTACCTCCGTACAAACAGAAAACAACCATTGGGACTAAAGAAATTGAACAGATTGTGGCCGGCATTGCAAGAATCCCTGCAAAAACAGTATCCACCAGTGATAAAAAACACCTTAAAACTCTTGAGCGTGATCTTAAGCTTCAAATCTTTGGACAGGATAAAGCCATTAAGGCTTTATCAAGCGCAATTAAATTATCGAGAGCCGGACTGTCACACCCTGAGAAACCGATCGGATCCTATTTATTTACAGGCCCAACAGGTGTCGGCAAGACCGAGGTGGGCAAACAATTAGCTCATATAATGGGTGTTAAATTTTTACGTTTTGATATGAGTGAATATTCAGAACGACACACCGTTTCCAGGTTAATAGGAGCTCCGCCCGGTTATGTAGGGTTTGATCAGGGGGGGCTGTTAACCGAAGCTGTGAACCAGTCTCCCTATTCCGTTTTGCTGCTTGATGAAATGGAAAAGGCTCATCCGGACCTGTTCAATATTTTATTGCAGGTGATGGACTATGCCACATTAACAGACAACAATGGGAAAAAAGCTGATTTTCGGAATGTGATTTTAATTATGACCAGTAACGTAGGCGCCCGCGAACTGGCGAGAGAAACAATTGGATTTGGCAAGGATGAATCCGCTAAAAAAAGCGGCTCTGATAAACCGTTGAAAGAAACCTTCAGCCCCGAATTCCGGAATCGCCTCGATGCAGTTATAACATTCAGCCAATTAGGCATCGATATTATAGAACGGATAGTGGATAAATTCATAATTGAACTTGAAACTCAACTTATAGACAAGAAAGTATTGTTGCGGCTGACACCGGAAGCCAGGACATGGCTGGCAAAGAAAGGATATGATCCCGTTTACGGAGCGCGTCCTTTGGCGCGCGTTATCCATCAGGAAATCAAACAGTCCCTCGGCAATGAAATTCTATTTGGAAAACTTGAGAAAGGTGGAACCGTGGAGATAGGACTCAAGGATGAGAAGCTTACATTTTTCTACAATTCAAGAAATTAGGCTTATCTTTTGCAGCAACCACCGAACAGGTTAGACCGCTCATAGTAGATGGACAAAATCCACTCGACTATCAATCTAAATATCCCATTAGGCGGGTTTTACATTTAACCACCGATGGTCCGCCTCGAGGAGCCGTAAAAGAATTTTTTGATTGTGTTTATTCCAATGAAGGCAAAGCAGTCATAAAAAAGCGATTTATGCCTTTACAATAATATACGAAGTTGTCGTACCGCAATGGCGGCACCCATAAACGATGGAAATTTTAGATTATCAGTGTCGTAGATTTCCAATCAAGTCGAGAGTGGTAATTCTACCCTTATGTCATTTCCGCAAAAGCGGGAATCTATTTTGTTGATTATAGTAACAGTATTTTCTTATGTTAATCGGTCTTGCTGACAACATTCCATTTCCTGACGTTAAAAAGGCTACCCCTGAAGGGCTGGTTGCTGTTGGGGGTAACTTGTCTCCGAAGAGACTTCTTTCAGCTTACCGGCAGGGAATTTTTCCATGGTACAGCGAAAATCAGCCGATATTCTGGTGGTCGCTAGACCCACGGGGAATTATTCCATTAGATGATTTTCATGTGGGTGCAACCTTAATTAAAGTTTTAAAGCGAAAGATTTTTGAAATTAAAATTAATACCGCTTTTGAAGATGTTATGAGAGCGTGCGCTGTTCGGTCTGACGGCAGTGAATCAGGGTGGATTACTGAAGAGATGATTTCAGCCTATACGGAACTTCATCGGCTTGGAAACGCGCATAGTATAGAATCTTGGCGGAATGGGAAGCTGGTGGGAGGAGTCTATGGTATTGCAATAGGCGGTTTATTTGCCGCGGAATCTATGTTTTACCTGGAATCAAATGCATCAAAAATAGCGCTGACAGCATTGGTTGAGCGTATGAAAGAAACGGGATTTACCCTATTTGACTGCCAGATGGTAACCAATGTGACAAAAAGAATGGGCGCCATTGAAATCAGCCGTGAAGAATATTTAAAACAGCTGAATAAGGCTTTATTGCAGAATTGTATATTTATTTGAAGTGGTAAAAGTTTTTTTAACCACAATTTTATAAATTACGCTAATTTTTTTGGTATAATTCTTTTCTAAATAATTTTTAGTGTAATTAGTGTAATTTGTGGTTTTTTTTTAGGAGATAAGAATGGTGTTTCCAATAACACGCCTGAGGCGGCTGAGAAAAAATGAAAATTTGAGAAGGATGATCAGGGAAACCAGGCTGTCGGTTGATAACCTCATCTATCCTCTGTTTGTAACATTTGGAAAAGGCGTTAAAGATGAAATTTCATCCATGCCAGGGCATTACAGGTTTTCTGTCGATAAAATAACGGAGGAGGTAAAGGAAGCTCAAAACCTTAAAATTCCGGCGATTATACTATTCGGTATCCCGGAGCATAAGGATGAAGTAGGTTCAGAAGCCTATAACAAATGCGGCGTTGTGCAGGGAGCAGTTAAAGCAATTAAATCTGCCACACCTGAAATAATTGTAATTACCGACGTCTGTATCGATGAATACACCTCTCATGGACATTGCGGACTTGTTAAGGGAGATGAAATTCTAAATGACCCGACCCTTGAGCTTCTTTCAAAAATGGCTTTAACGCATGTGGAAGCAGGAGCGGATATGGTAGCGCCTTCCGATATGATGGACGGACGTGTGGGTGCAATAAGAGAAACCCTTGATGATAATGGTTTTGATAATATACCGATAATGGCTTATTCCGCAAAATATGCTTCGGCGTTTTACGGTCCGTTCAGGGAAGCGGCTGATTCAGAGCCGAAGTTTGGAGACCGCAAGTCATACCAGATGGACCCTCCAAACAGCGAGGAAGCCATGAGAGAAGTTCTTCTTGATATTGAAGAAGGAGCGGATATCGTCATGGTAAAACCAGCCTTACCCTACCTTGATATAATCTACAGGGTAAAACATGAACTTGGTATGCCTGTTGCCGCATACAACGTGAGTGGAGAGTTTTCTTTAATAAAAGCCGCAGGCCAAAAAGGATGGGTTGATGAAGAACGGGTAATGATGGAAGCGCTCATCAGCATCAAACGCGCTGGAGCGGATATGATCCTCACCTACTTTGCCAAAGAAGCCGCTCGGGTTCTTACTGCTTAATAAATGCAGGAACAATAATTTTAACAGGTCCTATAATTTCCATTTGAAGAGAAAAGTTTTTTATGCGGTTCAGTCTAATTCCATCAATCTCTTTTCCTTTAGGGCAGATAAGTCGTCCGGTTTTTGATGTAAGTTATTCATATTAATGCTCTGGAGTAATACTCGGGTGGAGGTTTTTCCGGCTCAAAAGGTCCGGAATGTAATCTCTCCAACAGCCATTTCAACATTCTTAACAATCTCTTTATCCATTACAGTTTCGGTTCATCAGGATATTACAATAAGGAAACAACGACTCCTGGATGAGCGATTACCGAATCTTCCTTGGATACAAATTCTAATCAAAGTTTTTGATTAAACAGACAATCAGGCTTTTTTACAAATCCTGAACGCCCCACTTTTCCACAATCCTCTTGTAAGCATCGTCTGCTTTAATCTGCTACAAACTATGCGCTATAAGCAGCAAGTTACGAATCGAATGCTATCTGCAATTTGTTACTGGTTTTAGTGAATTAGTGGCTATGCAGATTTACCCGGGGTCAAGTTGTGACTTCCTCTTTTTCTTTTTGAGTCTGGATAGGTTCGTATATGCAGTAGGGTTCTTCTTCGAGGTAATTTCCTTTTTCAAAATAGGCGCGGGCTCTGCACCCTTCACAAACCTTTTTATATTCGCAAATGCCGCATTTTCCCAACAGAAGGTCAGGATCTCGCAAATTCTTAAAAACTTCAGAGTTGTCCCATACGTCTTTAAAAGATTGTTTCAGGATATGCCCTGCTTCCACTGGCAGGTATCCGCACGGAAAGACCTCTCCTTTATGGGACACAAAGCAGATCGAGCTGCCAGCCAAACAGCCTTTGGTCATGGCTGCCATGCCGTGAGTCTTAGGTGTGATTTTTATCCCGTCCTCTTTTGCCCTCTGCCGCATGATTCTAAAATAATGAGGAGCACAGGTAGCTTTTGTTTCAATTTTCTTTTCTAAGGAAACATCATAAAACCAGTTCAACACTTCCTCGTATTGCTCCGGTGGGAGCATCTGGTCATCGGCGATCTCAACACCACATCCAACAGGTACTAACATAAATATATGCAGGGCATGGACTCCAAGCTCTACGGCGTTTTTGTATAATTGCTTAATTTCATGGACGTTGTGTTTGGCAATGGTGCTGTTTATCTGGACACTCATGCCGAGTTTCTGTAAATGCTTTAATCCTCTGAGCGCCATATCAAAAGAGCCGGGAAGTTTTCTGAATTCATCATGCGTTTTGCTGGTAGCCCCGTCAAAACTGATGGATACCCGTTGAATCCCTGAGTCGACTATTTTTTGTGCTATCGCTTCATCAATCGATGTCCCATTTGTAGCTAAGGCCAAAGTCAAACCTTTTTTTACCCCGTATTTGGCAATGTCGAAAATATCAGGACGAAAGAGCGGCTCGCCTCCGGATAAGACAAGGATTGGTTTTCCAACACTTGCGATATTATCAATAAGCTGGAAGGACTGTTCTGTAGTTAGATCATCCCTCATTAATTCTTTGCTGACGTCCAGTCGTCGGCAATGAACGCATTCCAAGTTACATCCCGCAGTTGTTTCCCAGAATATAAGCCTGAGCTGGTTTTTGACATTTTTCATAAAATGAGCCGCATGATGTGACCCATGCTTTTTATCATCTTTTATTTTATGAAACATTTCTTTTATTGTTGCATCTTTCGGGTGTCCTAAATTATGAGTCATTCAAATCTCCTTTATTGGTGCATATTCGCGTAATTCGTGGTTAAGAAATAATAACATAAATCGGAGAGGCTCGACAACCACAATTCGGCATGGAAAGCCGAATTGGACGGATTCCGAAGGAAAAACGCCCCAAGGGTGAGGGCAGGGATGGCTGAAATCAAGTGAAGCTTCCGCTCCGGAGAGCTAATAAAAAAATTTGTTCAAAAAAAATTTATTTTACAAATTAATAGTATAAGAGGTGAAGCTTTTCTAAACCTATTTATATCAGTAGGTAGTTGACTTAACAATTTCATTTTGTTTAAACTAAACGCATCATGAACGATTTTGAAAAATCGAGAGGATTCTGGGGTTCCCGCGCAGGGTTTGTAATTGCAGCGGCGGGTTCCGCTATCGGATTGGGGAATATTTGGAAATTTCCTTATATTACAGGCCAGCACGGGGGAGGGGCGTTCGTCATTGTGTACCTGATATGTATTGTTTTGATAGGAATCCCCATAATGCTGGCGGAATTTACAATTGGAAGGAAAACTCATAAGAACCCTGTAGGAGCATATAAAAATATCCATCCGGCAGGTTTATGGTTTCTTGTTGGAGGAATGGGAGTTTTAGCGGGATTTATGATTTTGTCCTTCTACAGCGTGGTTGCGGGCTGGACAATCGCGTATGTTGTTAGATCCATCTTTATGTTGGTAACCCAATTTGAGACAGCTGCCGATGCGGGAAAATATTTTGGAAATTTTGCTTCAAACCCCTTTGAAGCGTTATTGTTCCATACCATATTTATGAGCCTGTGCATCTCTATAGTTATTAAAGGCGTCAGATCAGGGATAGAAAAGTCATGTGATATCCTCATGCCGACACTTCTATTTATACTTGTATTGCTTGTTATTAGATCACTGACCCTGAAGGGTGCGTGGGCAGGAGTAGTATTTTATTTAAAACCGGAGTTCAGCAAGCTCACTGCTCAGGGTGTCCTGGTGGCATTGGGTCACGCTTTTTTCTCTTTAAGTTTAGGAATGGGCGCGATGATTACTTACGGCAGCTATCTTTCTAAAAAAGAAAACCTTGCCTCTTCCGCTTTGATAGTAGGTGCCCTTGATACAGTGATTGCTTTATTAGCCGGGCTGATGATTTTCCCGGCTGTCTTTGCTATGGGACTAGAACCTTCTGCGGGTCCGGGACTGGTATTTCATGTATTACCCGCTGTTTTTTCTAAAATGCCATTTGGGAATATAGTTTCCATTGCTTTTTTTACCCTCCTTGCCATTGCCGCATTAACATCAGGCATTTCACTTCTTGAAGTTGTTGTCGCATATTTCATAGATGAAATTCGCTGGAGTAGAAAAAAAGCCGTTTTGATAGTTGGTAGCGTGATTTTTATTTTGGGGATTCCATCAGCTCTTTCTTTTGGTGCATTTGGTGAGTATAAGCTTTTTGGAATGAACTTTTTCGATATTGTTGACCACATAGCTTCAAATTATCTGTTGCCTCTGGGGGGCCTGTTGATCTGCGTTTTTGTCGCGTGGGTATGGGGTCCAAAACCTGCTCTGGAAGAAATACATATAGGCGAACATAAATTTCCGTTTGCCGGTGGCTGGGTATTCCTGGTTAAATATATTTCTCCCGTTGCGGTAGGGATTATTTTGATCGCTAAATTAATGGGAAAATAATTATTTAATCAGTGTAATCAAACTTCATTATGAAAATAGCATATTTTGACTGCTTTTCAGGTATTAGCGGGGATATGATTCTAGGAGCCTTAGCTGATTTAGGCAATGATTTTTCCTTTATTAAAAAAGAGTTAAAAAAACTTGATCTGAAAGGTTATTCCCTTTCGCATAAAAAAGTAAAGCGTGGAGTTATTGAAACCACAAGAGTCGATGTTAAAGTAACAGAGAAAAGTTCCTCTAAAAGAAATCTGAAAAGTATTATTTCCATTATTAAAAACAGCGGCCTCGCGGAAAAGATTAAAAATGACTCCATAAAGATATTTCGCAGGCTGGCAGAAGCTGAAGCAACAGTTCATGGGACGACCATTAACAAAATCCATTTCCACGAAGTCGGCGCGATAGACTCTATTGTAGATATAGTGGGTTCTGTTATTGGAATTCATCATTTAAACATTTCTAAAATAGTTTCGTCGTCCATTAATATCGGCAGTGGATTTGTAAAATGTGACCATGGTACTCTTCCTGTTCCCGCTCCTGCTGTTGTGGAAATTTTAAGAGGGGTTCCCTGTTTTTCATCTGGTACTAGGCAGGAATTGACCACTCCCACGGGAGCAGCCGTTATTGCAACCCTGGCAAATGAATTTGGTTCGTTGCCTGAATTAAAAACTGACAGGGTAGGTTACGGAGCAGGAGGTAAGAATCTAAAAGAAATGCCTAATGCTTTAAGAATTATCTTAGGAGAACTCTCGATTGCAAACGAATTAAAAAAGGAAATCTTTGTATTAGAAACAAATATAGATGATATGAATCCGGAATTTTACGATGTTGTAATGGAAAAGCTTTTTCAAGCAGGTGCAGTTGATGTTTTTCTTACACCTATCATAATGAAAAAAAATCGTCCTGCTACAAAACTTTCAGTATTGACACAACAGCAAAATGTTGAAATGCTTGCGAACGAAGTTTTAAAAAATACCACCAGCTTTGGTATCCGCTTTTACCCGGTTGAAAGAGTAATGCTTGAAAGAGAGTTTCAGGAGATTGAAACTGTATTGGGTAAAGTGAAAGTAAAAATTGGGAAAAGAGATGGTGAGGTTTGCCACATATCTCCCGAGTACGAACACTGTAAAAAAATTTCCAGAGAACAGGGCATCCCCATCAAAAAAGTCTACGAAGAAATACAATCTGCCATCTGCAAAATTTTTAAGGTGTAATCAATACTATCAAATGGAATTACTTGCCGCTAAGCTTTTTGATGGTGCTAACAGCCTTTTTTGTTCGATCTCCGCTAATTTTTTTAGCAGCTTCAGACGAATATTTTCCGAACATAAAAAATGTCGCCATATTAACCTCCTTTCTGTGATGGCAATTGCCATCCAATAAAAAATGTTTACATAAATATAAGCTTATTTTATGATAATTCTCATTGTGTAGAGTGTCTGCTTAATTTCTTAATACCCTAAGAATTTTTTTGATTGGATTATAGGATAGATTATTTTTTTGAAGTGTAATGACCGTGTCATTGCATTCTTTTTTATTCAAATAGGAAATTATGAAAAAAAGTATTCTTTGTTTTTTGTTATTTTTAGTTTTCTCCTGGGTTGCGGTGGAATCAGGATTTTCCGATAACAACGACAATGATAATGTCATCAAAAAAGTTTCTCCTGAAATATCTAATATAAAGGTAGAACCATTATCCGGTTATAACGGAACAGTTATCAGAATAACCCTCGAGATAAACGACCTACAGGGTTTAGATAATATACGCAAAGAGCTATATCAAATACGTGAAGGAATCGAGCCTATTGTGTTAAAGCTCTCTGACGACGGGACTCACGGTGATACTGTAGCCAACGATAGCATCTTTTATGCGGAGACAATAGTTCCAAAAACCGCTGCAAAAGGGGTTCATGAGTTTCATGTGTTTGTATTTGATAAGGATGGCAATAAAAGTAATACACTGACTTATAAATTTACAGTTAGTGAGCTTCTTGAAGTTTAAAGCATAAAGCGGCAAGTTTCCGTAACAGAATGGAGCTTCCGCTCCAGTGAACAAACAAAAAAACTTGTTCAAAAAAAAGTTTTCACAGTGTAATAGCAAAGACGATCTTCCTTCTTTAATACATGATTTTGAGGTTTTTTTTATCATGAACAAAAAGCCGAAAAGTATTTCCAGAAATCTTGCCGAATATGCATCCTTCCTTGAATATAAAGATCTTTCTCCAGAAGTTATACATGAAATTAAAAGGCGTTTAATAGACAGCTTTGGATGCGCGCTTGGGGCTTTTGAAAGTGATCCGGCGAAAGTTGCAAGAGGAATAGGACAGAAAGCTAAAACATCTCAAGGCGCTACACTTTTGGGGACTTCTTTTAAAACGACATTTGACTTGGCCACTTTTGCTAATGGAACTCTTGTTCGTTATCTGGATTTTAATGATACCTATTTATCTAAAGAACCGGCTCATCCGAGTGATAATATATCAGCCGCCCTTGCTGTCGCGGAAGCGGAAAAGGCTAATGGTAAGGCTCTCATTACGTCTATAGCATTAGCGTATGAAATCCAGTGCAGGCTATGTGACGCCGCCTCTCTCAGGGCAAGGGGATGGGATCATGTGGGCTATGTCTCCATAGCAAGCGCGCTTCTTGCGTCAAAGCTTATGAATTTGGATCAGGACATAATAGAACATGCCATTGCCTTGAGTATTACGCCTAACACAACTTTACGACAGACCAGGGTAGGGGAGTTGTCCATGTGGAAAGGGTGTGCTGCTGCCAATGCTGCGAGAAATGGGGTCTTTGCTGCCTACCTCGCCAAGGAAGGAATGACAGGGCCTTCAGAAATTTTTGAAGGTGAAAAAGGTTTTTTTAATCAGGTTACAGGTCCTTTTGATTTGGAAGTGGAAGCCTTCGGTAAAAGTGGTAAAAATTTTAAAATTCTTGATACTTATATAAAATACTATCCTTCTGAATATCATTCCCAGGCAGGAGTGGAGGCCGCCTTAAAACTTAGAGATAGAATTAAAGTCGATGATGCTGACAAGATAAATATTGAAACTTATGACGCATGTGTTGACATTATTGCCGGAGAAAAGGAAAAGTGGTGCCCCCAAACCAGAGAGACAGCAGACCACAGTCTCCCTTATTGTGTGGCAGTTGCTCTTTTTGATGGAAAGGTCGGTCTGGAGCAGTTCTCAGAACAAAGGATTCAGGACACTGAACTCCAGAAATTTTTAAGTAAAATTAAGGTTAAACGAAATGAAGAACATAACAAACAATACCCTGAATCCTTCCCCTGCTTTATAGAGATCAAGAGCAAAGCAGGAGAGTTTTTTTCTGAAACCGTTGATTATCCAAAAGGCCATCCTAAAAATCCCCTGAGTGACAGGGAAGTGGAAGAAAAGTTTATATATTTAAACGATGGTCGTATAAAAAGTGTGAAAGTAAAGGATATAATGAATCGCATCTGGGACTTGGAAAATCTGAAAGATTTAAGTAATTTTATAAGTCTTTTGAAAATATAATGAAGAGGATGTAGGATGAATAGTAAAGGGTCGGGTGTCAGGGATCGGGGTTCAGATAAAAAAAGCTGACCCATGATACCCAACACCTGATTACTACTTGAAAATTCTCATTAATCTTTGTCAATAGTTAAGCATTATGGGAAAAGTAATTAAGAAATTGATGGGTAAAGGTATCGTTGTAATGCCGGGGGCGTTTAACGGTATCTCAGCAAAGCTGGTTGAAAAGGCCGGCTTTAAAGCCCTTTATATTTCAGGAGCAGGCCTCGTCAATGGCGTCATGGCTATGCCAGATGTAGGACTCCTCACCATGACCGAAGTTCAGACACAGGCGGGTTATATTATCAATGCCGTTAACATACCCTGCATTGTGGATGGAGATACAGGCTTCGGAGAGACTGCAAATGTAATGAGAATGGTGAAAGGACTCGAAGGTGTTGGAGTGGCCGGAGTCCATATTGAAGATCAGGAACTGCCCAAGAAATGCGGACATCTTTCCGGTAAAAGGCTTGTGTCTCCTCATACAATGGCGGAGAAGATTGCTTCCGCTGTGGAAGCAAGGAAAGACCCGGACTTTATTATTATCGCGAGAACAGACGCAAGAGGGGTAGAAGATATTAAAAAAGCGATAGAAAGGGCAAACATTTATTTGGAAGCCGGAGCAGATGTTATTTTTCCCGAGGCCTTGCAATCAAAGGAAGAATTCATTACTTTTAAAAAAGAGGTCAATGCCCCGCTTTTAGCTAATATGACAGAATTCGGTAAGACACCGTTCATAACTGTAAGTGAGTTTGAAGATATGGGTTACAGCATTGTCATCTTCCCTCTAACTGGCTTCAGAGTGATGCTTAAAGCCGTTCAAGAAGCTCTGGAAAAGCTGAAAGCCGAAGGAACGCAGAAAGACTTGATTGAAAAGATGCTTACCAGGAAAGGCTTGTATGAACTTATCGATTATAATGATTATGAGGGGATTGATAAAAAAATAAGTAATAAATTCAAATGATATTAATTTTTTTAAAGATTTTCGACAGGACTAACAGGATTTAGTAGATTTTGGATTGTGGATTTTTAATGCAAAACCGAAACCCAAAATCCTATATTCGAAATTATTGAATCCAGGCAATCCTGTGCATCTTGCAAAACTGAGCTTAGCTCATGTCAAAAAGAAAGTAACTATAATGAGCGCTGAACAAAAAATTGCTGCCGGGCTTGCGGGAATAATTACCGGAAGGAGTTCAATTTGTGAGGTAGATGAAGAAAATTGTGAGCTCTATTACAGGGGATATTCCATCTTAGACCTTGCGGAACACTCTAACTTTGAGGAAGTCGCGTACCTTTTGCTGAAAGGTGAGCTGCCCGAAAAGAAGAATTTAGGAGAGTTTCAAAATAAGTTGTCGGAGGAAAGAGAAATTCCCCATAAAGTTGATGAGGTTCTAAAAGGGCTTTCAGCGAAAACCGACCCTATGGATGTTTTAAAGATAGCTGTTGGGATTCTTCATACCGTAGACCCCGATGCATCTTCCAATGAAGAAGAAGCCAATATAAGGAAGGCTATAAGACTAATTGCGAAAATCCCGACAATTATCACAGACAATTTTCACTTCTCTCATGGAAACGAACCTGTTAAACCCAATCCTCATCTTTCCCTTGCCGAAAACTTTCTTTATATGTTGAAGGGAAAGGAACCGGAAGCTTTTGAATCGAGCGCCCTTGAAAAATCACTAATCCTTTACGCGGAGCATGAACTGAATGCTTCCACATTTGCCGCGCGGGTAGTTGTCTCTACTCTTTCGGACATGCACTCTGGTATCATTGCCGCTATTGGAGCGTTAAAGGGCCCTTTGCACGGTGGCGCTAATGAAAGAGCTATGGAAATGCTCCTTGAGATAGAGGAACCTGAAAAAGCAGAATCTTGGATTAAGGACGCCCTGTTACAAAAAAAGCGGATCATGGGATTTGGTCACAGGGTTTATAAAAAGATGGACCCGAGAAATCCGGTTATAAAAAAGATATCAAAAGAATTGGGCGCAAGGAATGAAAACAGCAAGTGGTTTGAAATTTCAGAAATAATAGAAAAGATTATTGATCGGGAAAAAGGACTCCATCCAAATCTGGACTTCTACTCCTCTTCTGCCTATTATCTCTTAGGGATTCCGATTCCTCTTTATACACCTATTTTTGTTGCCTCAAGAGTTACGGGCTGGGTAGCTCATGTGATGGAACAGTACTGCGATAACAGGCTCATAAGACCCAGGGCGGAATATACAGGCGAGAAAAAAAGGGAGTACGTACCGATTGAAGACAGATGATAGAGAGTAAATAGTATGGAGCAGGGCAATTAGCAGTTATCAATGAGCAATTAATTGGACGCAGATAAACGCGGATTTTATGATTAAAAAATCATTACCCGCGTTTTTTTGAGGGAATCTATGTCCTATTTTTTTTACCGAAAATTAGTAAAGCAACCAATTACTAAATACCAAGCATCGCTGTTTTTAGCCCGTTGCCTGATACAATAAGGACAATTCTGGCGTTCTTTTTCAACCGGTTTTTTAGTTTTATCAGACCTGCTAGGGTGACGGCTCCTGCAGGCTCCGCAAAAACCCCTTCTTTTTTAGCGAGATAGTCTTTTGCTTTAAGTATTTCTCTGTCTGTTACAGATTCTACCATTCCATGGGATTCCCGTAGAACCTGAAGAGCTTTTAATCCGTCGAGAGGATTGCCACAGGCGATAGCGCCGGCAATGGTATGCGGTTTTACAGGTTTTATAAAATCCATCTCTTTTTTAAATGCATTGACTACTGTATTGCACCCCTTTGACTGAACTCCTATGAGTACGGGGAGTTTTTTTGCAAGCTTAACATTTTTGAATTCCTTTAGTCCTTTCCATATTCCGTAAATTAAGGTTCCGTTTCCAATCGGGGAAATGATATAGTCGGCATTGATCTCATCGGCAATTTCAAATCCGACTGATTTTTCTCCTTCACCTCTGTACGGATAATCCCCCATCAGGTACCATCCTCTTTTTCTGAATAATTTTGATGCTTCCACTTCGGCGGCATTATAATCTCCATAGACTCTATGGATTATGGCGCCGTGGCTTTTGATTTGCGCTATCTTTATGTCAGGTGTATCGACAGGGAGGATGATGTGCGCCTTAACGTTTGCCGCCGCGGCATAAGCGGATACAGAGGCGCCCATATTGCCTGTGGACGCGCACACGATTTCATTTGACCCAAACTCTAAAGCCTTGGATATCTCAACGGTAGTTCCCCTGTCCTTGAATGATCCGGTGGGGTTTTCACTTTCGCATTTAAAGAAAAGATTATCAAAACCAAGTTCACGGGAAATGTTTCTTGATTTTAAAAGAGGTGTTCCGCCCTCCATTAAAGTGACGCTGTTTTCTGATTTGACGAGAGGAAAGAACTCTTTATATCTCCAGTGCCTGAATGGCCTTTTTCTCAGCCTGTCCCAAGAGATAATGTTTCTTATTTCATTAAAGTTAAAAACAACTTCAAGGCTTTGTCCACAAGCGCATCGGTACCTTATCTCTTTTTTTGAGTATTTTTCTTTACATTTTATGCATTGGAGATACCGGATATGCATGAAAGCAATTTTAACATAATTGACAACGTAAGTATCTCACTTTATAATGCCTCCTTTAGATGTCGTCTTGAGCTTGTCAAAGGGCGATACTCTACTTTTTTCTATGTAATACTGAGACAGGTTTAGTGTGACATACAGCCGTTTTCCACAGAGTAGCGAGGCCACCAACCACAATTCGGTAAGGAATGCAAAATTGGATGGTTTCCGAAGAAAAGCCGCCCAAGGGGTTGAGGCCATGGATGGCCGATAATCAAATGGGCTGCCGCCCAGTCTGCTAATAAAAAGTTGTGCTAAAAAAACACAATTATACAGATTTACAGTACAGAGGTTATCAATTGAGTTGGGGGATGGTCTAATGGCAGGACGAGCGGCTCTGACCCGCTTAGTGAAGGTTCGAATCCTTCTCCCCCAGCCACGCTCAGCGTGGCTGAGTCCTGCTCAGCGGGACAGCCATCTCAAGCATTAAAGTTTTGCAATTAGTAAGAATATTATTTTTGTACTATGAATTATTAAGGCTCTTTCCCAAATGTTCTACGTTTATATTCTCCATAGCATAAAAGATAGGCAACTATGATGGGTTTGTGAGAGCTAGATATTAGAGCAGGCCAGTAAATTAATATCTATTTCTTTTTAGTTCCCGCTAAAAAAAATTCGAGCTGTTTAGCTTTGTCTGGGTTTATCTTTTTCAGATCTATCAGGATTTCTTTTGCCTTGCTGATTTCTCCTGTTTCAACATAAGCTATTCCAATATTTCTGTAAAAATCAGAGTCAAGTGGATTTAGAGAGATGGCTTTTTTATATTTTATAATTGCTTCTTTTACTTTATCCGATGCAAATAGCATGTTTGCCAGATTATAATGATAGTCAGCGATTTTAGGATTAATTTTTATAGCCTTTCTAAATTCCTTAATGGCCATTTCATATTTACCTTCTTCCGAATACATGTTTCCCTTATCAAAATGATCTAAAGCATCATCCGCAAAACATGGAGTAATAGCAGGAAACATAAAAACCATGAGCGCAATTAAAAAAAACAAAGATCGAACAGTCACAAATAATTCCTAATAGAAAAGTTTTATAAGTAAAGTTTTTTTAATACTGTAAATATTATGGATTTTTTTTTCGCTGTTATCAACTATTTGATATACTTCTGTTTTTCTTCCAGCGTTGTTTCCTCTTTCCCCTATAAAAATTGAATCCACCATAAACAATAGTGCAGAAAAGGATAGCAATAGCAAAGATATCTCCGTAAAGGGTATAGAATGTTCTATAATTCTTTTCCGGAAAGATATTTCCGATAATTTTATCCCGCACAAATATATCTGTTTGCGAGATGATTTTTCCGCGGCTGTCTATTATCCCTGTAATGCCTGTGTTTGCTGCCCGGATAGTTGGTCTTCGGTTTTCCACAGCCCTGAATACCACCATTGAAATATGCTGATAAGATGCGGCGCTTTTTCCAAACCAGGCGTCATTGGTTATATTCACTAAAAATTCGGCTCCTGCTTTAACGAAACGCCTGACCAGGTCAGGAAATATTACTTCAAAACAAATGAGCACACTGAGTTTTGCATCTGGTATGGAAAAAACCGTATATTCAGTTCCGCTCCCAAAATTACCAATACCTGTTACCATTTTATCCACAAAAAATAAAAGCTTTTTTAAAGGTACGTACTCGCCAAACGGAACGAGGTGTATTTTGTCATACCGGCCAAGCACCTTTTTTTCAGGTGAAATCAAATAGGCGCTGTTAAAAAGCGTTATATCCTTTCTTTGTTCTGTATAACTCGGACTCCCGAATAGAATATTGCTATTACTTTCTTTTCCTAATTGCAAAAGTTTTTTCTGATTAACTATATCGCTTGAGAAATTAAAGGGAGTCGCGGTCTCAGGCCAGACAATTAAGTTCGGGTCGCTTCCCGCCGCTTTTAGCGTCATGTCCTGATAGGTTTTATAAACCATTTTTTGATAGACTGGATCCCATTTATGATTTTGTTCAATATTTCCTTGAAGCAAGGCCACTTTTAAAGACTTCTTTCCTGTTCGACTGCCGAAAGAGAAATTTTTCCAAAAACCATACCCTAATGTTACAAAGATTAAAAGAACAGCTACCCCAACATAATTTCCAAATATAGACAGCTCCATTTTTTCAGGCTGAAAGGAATAAAAATAATCGAGAATCAAAAAAAATATGACATTTATAAAAACAATCAGAAAGGATAAGCCATAAATACCTGTGATATCCACAATCTGAATAACTGAAAGAAAATTAAACTGTGAATAAGCAAGGCTTGCCCATGGGAAGCCTGTGAGAAAATGCGCCCGCACATATTCCAGCGAAACCCATATGAAAGAAGCTGCAAGCCATTTATGAACTTTTGGGTGGCTAAAACAGGAAAGAAAAAAACAGAAAAGGCCGGTATATGCCCCAAGGTACAAAGCAAGCACAATCAATAAAAAAATACTTACTGAAAGAGGGAGTCTTCCGTAATTTACCATGGTATTGATAATCCATGACAACGTACCCAGGTAAAAAAGAATCCCCTGAGCCCATCCCAACCAGAACGATTGGAGCGGAGTTTTATTGTGAATAGCGATAAAAAGAGGGATCATTCCGAACCAGGCGAAAGGCCAGAAGTTATAATTGGGAAACGCAAGGATCAATAAGAGGGAAGAAAATCCAGCTGAAATAAAATCAGTTATTTTCATTTATTGTTTTACAGCAATAATGTCGAATGAATTTTCACTTTTGATAATTCTTGTGGCTATAAAAGATGGGATTCCATACCGGCGGGCGCAATATTTATATTTGTTTACAACTTTAAGACCCTTTGAATTTAAAATGTCGCATACATTTTTAATGTCTATTCCTCCAAAACGACGCTGAAAATCGGAAAATCCATATTTTTCACCTGGCATTGATATTCCCTGAAGAGTCATTGATAATCGATAAAGTGTTTCATCCGTTTTCTTCAGAAGTTTATGAAAAAAAGAACGTAACCCGTTGTCAACCGGCTGTTTTATTGGCTCAAAAAAAATGAGAAGTATACCACCCTTTAGTAAAGCAGAGCAGGCCGCTTTCAATACAGTTTCATAATCAAAAAGATGGTGTAAAAAAGCTGACATGGAGATCAATGAAAAAACTTCTTTATTATGATTGAGATAATCAGAAGCGCTGTTGTTTATCAGTGTAGCTTTTGTTTTAAGTTTGTCAGGGATTTTTTCTTCTAAAGCCGTAATCATTTCTTGTGAAAGATCGATTCCTGTTATTTCAAATCCCCTCTGCAAAAACTCCAAAAGAAGGTATCCTGTCCCACACCCAATGTCCAGAATTTTGCAATGATTCTCAGGCAGCAAGTCAACTGCTTTATTAATGTTTTTGGTCAGGTGAGCATATTGGAAGAAGTTCGTTTGTTCCGGATGCCGGTGAAGATATTCCTTGCTTTCCAGGGCATGGATCAAAATATTTTCCTTTATGACTTTTTCTGCAAGTTGCATTTTATATTTTTCGATCTATGTAATCTTTTCAGCCCAACGGGCTATCCTCTACAATCCTTTCGGACTTTTGGTTCTAATTGTTTTAGCTTTTTTAGATTTTAATGTATAAACCTGTAATGATTATTAAATAATAAACCTCTTCGCTACTTTTTGACTTTCGTATTCATTGCAATTTTTGCATATTTGCGGAAAATCTTTATCCATATGTCTTTTTCGGAGCCTTCTCATAGCTAGTCCGTTCCAGATGGAATCCACTGTTTCATTCAGGACGTTCCCGATTTGGAGCTCTCCTTCATAATCCGCGCAGCAGGGAACAACTTTTCCGTCCCACAAGACCACCACCTTTCCGTAATCTTTCCCAAAAAGTTCTGGACAGATATCTGTCCTTTGTAATGCAAACTTGTAAAATTGTGTTTTTTTAGCACAATTTTTTTTAGCAGATTGGACGGTAGCCCCTTTGGTAGTGGCCTCTTGGCTATGCTGTGAACGGATTAATTTAGGTTGAAAACGAACATGGTCTGCTATGGATTTCCACTTATCATAAAAGGAGTCCATATCTTTTTCTGTTTGTTCTTCAACAACCATTACAATCCCTATTTTAAGGGGGCTGTTTTTCTCGTTTCTACCTTTTATCAGATTCAAAATATTATTTTCGATTATTTGAAAATCAATACCCCGAATTTTTTGGTATGTGTCCGGGTTTCCATCCACAGAAATTCTCAATACACTTAAAGGACTGTTAAGAATTCTGTGGATAGTGTTGTCATCGAGCAATGTTCCGTTGGTATTAAAAACCGTATAACGAATTCCTTTATTATGAGCATATTTGATCATATTAAATAAATCTTTGTTCTGCGTTGGTTCACCCCAGTTATGAAGGCAGAGATGCTTCAGCGATTTTCCGCTACCGATTGTTTTTTGAAAAAGTTCAAAAGACATGAATCCTTTTTTTCTTTTCATTTCATTATTAGTCGGACATATGCGGCAATTCAAATTACATACATTCGTCGTCTCAATAGTTAATGATGTGAGTTTATTGATTTTCATTATTTGAGGATATCGTCAATTACAAAATCAGGTTGGTCTTCGATTATCTCTTCAATTACATAATCAGGCCTGTCCTGTACCTGGGAATAAATTCTACCGATATATTCTCCAAGAATTCCAATGGAGAGAAGTTGCACTCCTGCAAAAAGAGAAAAAAGAGCTGTCAGCACGGTAAGACCATCATACATTACACCTCTAACATAACGTTGAAAAAGTAAAAAGATCATCAATAAAAATCCAAGAGACGCGCCAAAGAAACCGAGATAAGTAACTATTCTTAAAGGAAACCTCGAAAATCCTGTTATAAGATCCATTGCTAATTGAAACAGCTTCCCAATGCTATATTTTGTTTCTCCATGCAGCCTTTTCGAATGATCCACTTCCACATGGGCGCTGGAAACACCCATCCAGCTTACCAATGCCGAGAGAAATTTTGATTTATCTTTACATTGATTGATTTTTTCGATGACACTTCTTCTCATCACGCGGAAGGAACTTATATAAAGCCTGATATTCTTGCCCATTAACTTCGATATCAAGAAAGCTAAAATAGAAGAACATATTTTTCGCGGGAAAAAGTCCTGCCTATTTTTTCGAATTCCGCTGACTATATCGTAGCCTTCATTAAGTTTCAGGATTAGCTTGGGTATCTCTTCTGGTGGGTTTTGGAGATCGGCGTCTAACTGGACAATAATTTTTCCTTTACAATGTTTGAATCCGGCAAGGACTGCTGACTGCTGCCCAAAGTTTCTGGTAAATTTTAAAATACTGATATTTTTATCTTTATGTCTCAAATCCTTTAGCATGTTGAGGGAATTATCCGTACTGCCGTCATCAATAAAGATTAATTCATATCGGGGCGAAATTGGAGTTATTGAAGCTAAGAGCCTGTCATATAGTTCACTAATATTTTCCGCTTCGTTATATACTGGGATAACAACTGAAATATCTACCTGGTTCATTGCACAATGTTAACATAATATACTATTACCCCGTAAAAATTTTTTTTTATTTTGTTATACTGCCTAATGTTTTTTTGAATAGCTTTTAATGGTAAAATGCAGAAACTATGTGTATTGATGTTCATAAAATCAGTGAATTAAGAACCAGACCGACCTCTGAATTTCGTTTTACTCTAATAGCGCTCTATAACTTTAATCATTTAGGGGTTCGCGCCCTCCATTCTCTTTTAAAGTCAAAAGGCGTTCATGTGGATCTTATTTTTTTTAAAAATATGTTGTTTAACGACGCTAAAAGGCCAACCCTGGAAGAAACTAACCAGTTAACAGAATTAATTAAAGAAAAAAATCCTGACCTTGTCGGGATTAGTGTGAGCTGTTCAACTTTTTATAACATTGCGAAAGATATTACTGATAGCGTTAAGCAAAAGATATCATCCCCTGTTATCTGGGGAGGAGCACACCCGACGATAGATCCCGATCAGTGCATTAATCACTCGGATATGGTTTTTATTGGAGAGGGAGAATTTGGTTTGCTTGACCTCATAACTAAAATGTCACAAAACCTGGATTTCTCAGATATTCCAGGCCTTTGGATAAAAAAGAATGGTGGACACGTAATTAAAAATGCTCCGACTCCATTAAGCAACTTTCTTAACCTGATTCCGCCGAATGACTACGAAGATGATAAAAAATATTATATTGAAAAAGGAAACTTGAAAAATGGGGATCCTTACTCAAAAAATAATGAACTCTACACAATTCTGACCGGCAGGGGTTGTCCTTTTGATTGTACATACTGTATTAATCACCTTTTTAAGGATATTTACACGAGCAGGGGATTTCCTGTCAGGCGAAGGAGTGTGTCACATGTCATAAACGAGCTTGGTCAGGCAAAAAAAATGTTTCCTAACCTGAAGCGGGTGACCATTTTTGATGATGTCTTTGTATTGGATAAAAAATGGGCGAAAGAATTTTGTGATGAATATAAAGAAAAAATCAATTTGCCCTTCTCGTGCCTTTTTCATCCTTCCACGATTAAAGAAGATATTGTGTCTATTTTGAAACAGGGGGGGCTGGACTATATAGATATAGGTATAGAAAGCGGCTCAGAAAGAATTAGACGTGAAATATTTGGACGAAAGGATTCAAACGGGGTTATTAAAAACGCGATGGATATCATGCGTAGATATAATGTCAGACCTTATCTCGACTTCATCCTAGATAACCCTTTTGAAACCGTTGAAGATAAACGGCAGACTCTTGATCTGCTCTTAAGTTTCCCCAGGCCTTTTATGTTTTATTTTTATTCGTTAATTTATTTTCCTAAAACAAAAATGACTCAGCTTGCCCTTGAAAAAAAGATTATTACTGAAGGTGACGTCGAAGATAAAAAAGGAAAAGTTTTCGATCAATTTCAGGTTACATTCAGTTACAAAAGAAAAAAAGAAGAATTGTTCTGGATATGCCTTTTTTCTTTGTCAGGGAAAAGTTTTATTCCAAAATTTTTGATCAGGAGTTTGAGTAAAATTCGCCTGTTATCAGCTAAACCGACTTTGCTCGTAATGCTAACAACCATTTCCAACTATATCAGGGTTATCGGTATAGGCCTCGAGCGACTCTTTTCAGGTGAGTTGACTTATACGATGTTTAAGCGGTATTTTAAAGCGGCTTTTACATTGAATAAATAGTTAGTCACTGGTCATTTGACATCAGTCAATAATGATTTCCCAATGACAAGTGATTAATGACGAACGACTAATATAAGGAAATAACAATATGACAATAGAAAGATACTGGGTTCTGTTTCCCATTCTGTTTTTTCTTGTTCTCGGATGTCTTATCGCGGCCGTCATTCGGACATTCAGGCAAAATGAAAAAGGCATTGAGAAGTGGACTGTTGTCCCGGCACTGGCACTGATTATTGTTACAGCTTTTTCGGGTTGGCTTTTTCCGAGCTACCACAGGATTATTTCGTTTGTCGCGGAGGGTCTTATTTTTTACAACGCCATAATTTTCTGGAAAAAGAAAGAGAGATTTACATCATGGTTAAACATAGCAGCGCTATTTTTTATCTTTTGTGATTTTTCTCTGCATAAGATTTTAAAATAAAGAGGAGGTGATGATTATGAATTTAAAGAAATTTTTTATTATTTTCTTCATACTTTTTTTAGCGGCGTGCGGAAAGACAGGAAAAAATTTTAACGAAGGGTACGTTGAATATATTAAAAATGGCGAAACAACAATGCATGAGATAGTACAAGAAATAGGGGAACCTAACAGAAAAGGGACGGCTGACGGGCGTGAATGGTGGATCTATGAGTATAACACCTATAAATTAGGAAAAACTCTTTCCAAAGATCTGCAAATTGTATTCGATGATAAGGGAGTAGTAAAGGCAATCACTTTTTCCAGTAATTTCCCCTGAGAAGAAACCGGGGAAATTTATTGAAGCTCCCTGCAGCAAAGCTGCGAGGAATTTTCAGTAAAGAATATTGGGCAGAATAACAAGATTACTAATTAACAGTTTACATCTTTCAATTATCAATTAACAATTGATCGTTGTTAATTGACCATTGCTAATTGATTCATCCTATCAAAAAATTAATTGAAAGAACAAATTAGATATGCGATTAATAATTTTTGATTTGGACGGCACTCTTATTGACTCTAAAAATGATATTGCCGATTCAGTTAACTATACTTTAAAGAGACTTCATCTTCCCTCATTGCAAAACAGCTTAATTTATAGTTACGTGGGAAACGGTGTTCTTCCCCTGCTTGAAAAAGTGATCTCTTGTTCAAATAAAAAAAGTAATTTAGAGAACGCATTGAAAGTATTCAGAAAACATTATGAAGAGCATCTTTTAGATTCGACCAGACTCTATCCGGGTGTAATGGAAATATTGAAACATTTTTCAGACGTCAACATGGGGCTTGTTTCCAATAAACCGGAACGGTTTGTTAAAAAGATTTTAAAGGGATTAAACGTCGATTGTTTTTTCCCCGTGGTAATAGGAGGGGACACCTTGAAAACTAAAAAGCCTGATCCAGAAGGCGTTAATATGATCAGGAATAGATTTGGCGCTGATCTCCACGAAACAGTTATTGTTGGAGATGGGGGCGTGGATATAGAGACGGGCAAAGAAGCTGGTATCCACACCTGCGGTGTCAGTTACGGTTTGCGAGACAGAAAGGAATTAGTTGAAGCAGGGGCAGAAATTATTATCGACGATATTCTGGAATTAAAAAATCATTTTAATTCTGGCTTTTTTAATGTTTAATTTTATAAGTTATAAAGCAAATAGTGAATGGTTGTTATACAAATGATACAAAGTACTTGTACTTATTGACTTCCAATTAACTTAAAATCTGAAAATCCTGCTGAACTGGATGTTAAACCGCGAGATTATCTATAAATGAGTAAGCGGTTAGCGATAGGTAAGGCAATAAAAAAAAGATATCAGGTCTAAGTGTCTGTTAAACGCTTACGAAAATGGAAAAAAGAAAATTAGGCGCAAGTGATCTAAAAGTAAGCGTTATTGGATTTGGTGCGTGGGGAATAGGCGGGCATCCGTTCTGGACTAATGAAGGTGACAATAAATCAGTCAGCGCAGTTCAAAAAGCCTTTGATTTAGGAATCAATTTCTTTGATACCGCGCCGGTATACGGGTTCGGCCGTTCGGAGCGTTTAATTGCAAAGGCTCTAAATAAAAAACGGGATAAAGTAATACTTGCCACAAAATGCGGGTTGCGGTGGGAGAAGGAATCAGCTGGTTCAATACGAAAGGATAGTTCAGCAAATTCTATTCGTTTTGAAATTGAAGAAAGTCTAAAAAGACTAAAAACAGATTTTATAGACCTCTACCAGGTGCATTGGCCAGACCCGAACACTTCTTTCAGAGAAACGATGGAAGAGTTATTGAAATTGAAAGAAGAAAAAAAAATCCTTACTATTGGATTAAGTAACTTCTCTAAATCACAAATGGAAGAATGTTTGAAGTATGGAGAATTTATATCCCTTCAGTCAATGTATAACATGCTTGAAAGGGATTTGGAAAAAGATGAAATCCCTTTTTGCAAAGAAAAAGGAATTGGAATTATTCCGTATTCGCCGCTGGCTTCCGGAGTTTTAACGGGAAAATATGATAAACAAACGAAGTTCAGGGACTGGCGCGGAAAAGGGATTTTAGGCCACTTTTCAGGTGAAATCTATGAAAGCCATATTGACAAAGTGGAAAAGTTAAAAAGTTTTGCTTCTAATTATGGCAAGAAAGTGTATCACTTGGCAATAAACTGGCTTTTAGCACAAGAAGGAATCTCTACTGCTATAGTCGGCGCAAAAAAAGCAGTTCAGGTACAGGATAACCAACAGGCAACAGGATGGGAGATTTCCGAAGAAGATATGAAAAATATTAATGAGTTGTTAGCGACGTAACTGCCACTTCGTGGCTATAAAACAATTTGTCAATATTTATAGAAACCTTCCCCTGTTTTTCCCCCCAGCTTTCCTTCTTTTACTAAAGATTCAAGCATTGGGGTTGGTTTATACCTTTCATCCTTTAAACTTTCATATAGGTAGGTCATTATATTGCGGCAGATATCGAGTCCTATAAAGTCTGCTAATTCAATTGGACCCATGGGATGGTTCATGCCGCATTTCATGATTGCATCGATATCCTCCTTGTCAGAGATACCTTTTTCTAAAAGCCGCAAAGCCTCACCAATGAGGGCAAACAGGAGTCGGTTGGATACAAAACCTGGGGAGTCATTTACTACAGCAGAAGTTTTTCCTATTTTTTTTGATAGATCCAAAATACTCTTTAAAGTATTTTCTGATGTTTTTTCTCCTTTAATGACTTCTAACAGTTTCATTACTTTGGGCGGGTTCATGAAGTGCATTCCGATGAAACAGGATGGTTTTTCCACTGCCTCTGCAAGTTTGTTAATAGAAAAAGCGGATGTGTTGGTCGCGATAATGGTATCGTTCTTACATACTTTGTTAAGGACATTATAAATCTCTTTTTTTACATCCACGTTTTCAAAAACAGCCTCAATAATAAGATCGCAATCTTTTATTTTCTCAAAATTCGTTGAGGTTTCTATATGGCCTGAAACTTTATTCCATAACTCGGGTTCCGTACGGCTCTTTACATTGTTTAGCGCGTCCTGAAGTATAGTCTCTTTCTCATCTACAAGTACGACAGGGTAATCATAGAGAGCAAAAACCTGTGCTATGCCTCTTCCCATTGTGCCCGCGCCTATAATGCCTATTTTTTTTATTCTTTTGTGCACTTTGTCTTCTCTACGGTGAATTTTCTGACTCCTGACCTCTGACAACTAATTTATTGTTCTTTCGGTTAAAAATTTTTATTGCAACTCCACAAGGAGCAGGCCGGGGTCTTCGAGGTGGGTGCTTACGGTTTTCAGGAACTTTGCTACCGTGGCGCCGTCCATCAATCTGTGGTCAAAGGTGAGCGATAAAGGTAAAACTTTCCTTATCTTTATTTCTCCATCTATTGCTACCGGTTTTTCTTGTATTCTGCCTGTGGCGAGGATTGCGGCTTCTGGATAGTTTATAATAGGAGTGGCAAAGATTCCTCCATAACCTCCGATATTAGTAATAGTGAAGGTGCTTCCTTTTAAATCTTTAAGAGCAATTTTCCTCGACCGGGCGTCATCTGCGATCCTACTTAAAGAATCAGCCAGAGTAAGAATATTTTTCTTGTCCGCGTTTTTAATGACTGGAACCATAAGGCCGTCATCCGTATCTACAGCAATGCCTATGTTGTAATAATTTTTTATAATGATTTCTCCGTTTTCCATATCCAGTGTAGAGTTTAATACAGGATATTCTTTTAAACCGATAACTACCGCTTTGATGACAAAGGGGAGGAAAGTCAGGTTTTTCCCCTTTTTAGTCATAATACTTTTTTCTTTTTCTCTGATCTCCATGAGCTCAGTAACATCCGCTTCATCTATGTGAGTAACATTGGCTGAATCGTGCTGTTGAAAGGCCATATGCTTTGCGATGGCTTTTCTTATTCCTCTTAAGGGAACTCTTTTAATAGGACCATGCGAATCATCCCCTTCCTTTATACCGGTGCTTTCTTTACGGAATTTTTGCAAATCCTCTTTTGTAATCCTTCCGCCGGGACCTGTGCCTTTCACTTTACTAAGGTCTATACTTAAGTCTTTTGCTATTTTTTTGACCGCGGGAGTTGCCAGAACTTTAGAGGGTGCTTTCTTTGCAGCGGGTTCTTCGGCTTCCTCTAATACTCCTACAACAGTCCCCTTATCCTTTTTGCGTCCAAACTCCTCCTCAGTTCCTATAGTTAAAAGAACTTCTCCAACATTAATGACGTCACCTTCCTTGAAATGTAGATTAATTATCACTCCTTCTGTTGGAGAGGGTAATTCAACTACAGCTTTATCCGTTTCAACATCAACTAAGATATGATCTTCTTTTATCTTCTCTCCTACTCTTACCCTCCACTTCACTATTTCACCCTCGATTATTCCTTCCCCTACATCCGGAAATTTAAATTCTGTAACCATTTATTTTCCCCATCAAAGTTGTTAGATGTTAGTTTTTGGTTGTTAGGCAATAAATCAGCAATCTGACCCCCGACACCTGCAAACTGCAGTTTAAAAATTAATTATTTTTTTCAAACCCTGTAAAATCCTATCAACACTTGGTATATAATAATCCTCACCTTTGGCAAGAGGGACGGCGATATCTTGCCCGGTAACCCTTAATACCGGCGCGTTAAGACTCAAAAGCGCTTTTTCATTTATCAAAGCGACTATTTCAGCGCCCAATCCGCATGTTTTAGGTGCTTCGTGGACGACCAAAGCTCTACCGGTTTTTTCTACAGAGGTGATTATTGTATCCTTATCTAAAGGAGAAAGTGTTCTCAAATCTATTATCTCTATGTCAATATTCTCTTTCTCTGCTTCTTCCGAAACCGTTTCCACAACCCTAACCATAGCCCCCCAGCAAATAACAGTGATGTCTTTTCCTTCTTTAACCATTCTGGCCTTGCCCAGAGGTATGGTGTATTCCTCTTCAGGGATATCTTCTTTAATAGCCCTGTAAATTCTTTTTGGTTCAAGAAAAATTACAGTATCAGGGTCTCTAATGGCGGATGTAAGGAGTCCTTTGGTGTCTTTTGGAGTGGACGGGACTACCACCTTGATTCCTGGGATCTGGGTAAAGAGAGCTTCCGTGCTTTCGGAGTGATGCTCGGGTGCACGGATTCCTGCCCCATAAGGCACTCTGATAACCAGCGGAGCAGTAATTCTTCCGCGAGTTCTGTTTCTCAACCTCGCGGCATGACAGATGATATGATTTAGGATGTAATATACAAAGCCCATAAACTGAATTTCAGCAACAGGCCTTAACCCGTTCACTGCCATCCCTAACGCGCCGGCAACAATACCGTTTTCCGAGAGGGGAGTATCTATTACCCTGTTATCACCAAATTCCTCTAACAGTCCGATAGTAGCCCTGAAGACCCCGCCGTTTACCCCAACGTCTTCACCAAGAACGATGACACGGTCATCCCGCTTCATTTCTTCTTTTAACGCCAGGTTAACCGATTCAATTATATTATGAACCGCCATAATAATTGACTATACAGCACGGTAAGTTGCCGCAACCAAAAGGGCTACCGCCCGTTGTCCAACAAAACTTTTAAAAAAAACGAAATAATGTTGCAAGTTTGTAATACAGATTACTAAAATTTATTACAATTATTTACTTGTTTTTATTTTTAAACTTCCAAAAACTAACAACCTATCACTCCTTTAGGCTTTCTTTTAATTCCTCCAACTCCTCTTTAATATGCCATGGCATTTCAGCATATGTATACTTAAAAAAATCTTCTATGTCAGGCGGCGGTTCGGCCTCTGCCTTTTTTACGGCTTCGTCTACCAGATCTTCCGCTTCTTTTCTTGTCTCTTTTTCAAAATTTTTATTCCATATCTGCTTTGATCCCAAATAAGATTTAAATCTTGCGATAGGATCTTTGCCGCGCCATTCATCAATTTCTTTTTCGCTTCTGTAGCGGGACGCATCATCTGCTGTGGTATGATCACCCATGCGATATGTGACTGCTTCAATAAGAGTTGGCCCATCTCCTTTATTTGCTCTGTCAACAGCCTCTTTTGTGACGGCATACACGGCAAGGATGTCATTCCCATCCACCTGGATACCGTTAAAGCCGTATCCTATTGCCTTTTGAGCCAGGGTTTTAGACGCGCTTTGTTTTGTTCTAGGTACGGATATAGCCCACTGGTTGTTAATGCAGAGAAATACAGTTGGGGTTTTAAATACGCCGGCAAAGTTTAGCCCATCATGAAAATCTATTGCTGATGTAGCCCCGTCCCCAAAAGAAATCAGGGTAACTGCTTTCTCTTTTTTCAGTTTTGAAGCCCAGGAAAATCCCATGCCGAGAGATATCTGACTGCCAACAGGGATAGCAATAGGAAACACATTTGTTCCTTCAGGGAATCTGCATCCATTTTCATTTCCCATCCAGTAAAGAAAAATAAGATCCAGGGGAACTCCCATCACAAGCATGGCGCCCATATCCCTGTACACAGGGAACAGCCAATCATTTTTGTTCATGGCAAAGGCAGATCCGATCTGAACCGCCTCATGCCCTTTTAAAGGAGGGTATGTTCCAATTCTCCCTTCCCTTTGCAGGGCGAAAGCCTTCTCATCCGCAATGCGGGATAGAACCATGTATTTGTATATTTCGATTAAATCTTTTTTTTCAATTTTTGGTTCTAACTCGCTGTTGACATTCCCATTTTCATCCAGTATTTGCAGCCTCTTGTTTTTTAAAGGATCGTATTCATCAATAAGCATCTTTAATCCGTAATCAGCTGTTAGTTTTTAGTTGCCTGTTTTTAGACCTTTTTTGCAAAGAATTAATTAATCCTTGGAGCAATTTACCAATCTCAGCAATAGCGCTTTAAGTTTTTCATGGCTTCGCGAGTCTATATACTTTAGGCGTTGCCCTAATTTCATTATAGTTACCACTTCATATTGAGACCTCAAAGCAAAGTACAGAAATTGAATAAATTCTTTTGATGATTTGCATGCGGAATCTTCTGAAATATTTAATGGTATAGATGTCGACGCCCTCCTAAACTGAGGTGTCAAACCATAAAGTTCTTCTTCAGGAAATCCTTTAGTTTTATTATAAACTTCAAGACAGAATTCCATTGCTTTTTACCATACGATTAACTTTTCAAAATTTTAATATTTTGGCTTGTTGATTTTAAATGATGCAATCGTTTTTCATATTTCTAAAAACTAAAAACCAACTACTAACCACTATTTTGTTGGGATAAAATAAACGTCCGTAACTTTAAACTTTGAGTTTCTTAAAAACTTTGTTCTTACATTCATCCCAATTTTTATATCTTTTTCTTCTATACCCATCAGTCTGGACAGGAACAGTGTACCCACACCTTCAAACTCCACGAGGATGAGATTGTATGGGGTTTCTTTTAAAAACGCTTCACTGCCAAAATAACAAGTTGTCCACGTGTGGATTTTACCTGTTAGCGGTAGTTCAAACCATGATGTTTGTTTTCCGCAGTACATACAATGGCTTCTTGGAGTAGCATATTTATATTTACAGGGTTTGCATTCATTCCCCAAAAGTTTTCCCTTTGCAAGTCCGGCAAAAAAAGGCGAGTCCTGCGCGTAAGAATGAATGTAATTTATCTCATAACTGCTTTTTAGAATAATAGGGTCAAGATTAAAAAGAGTTGTCCCTTCTTCTGTCTCCGGCAGCTTGATTTTTTTATTCTTTGCCATATTCTTTATTCATCATTAGACACTAATTTTTTAAAATTTTCGTGTTTTTTTATTTTCCTCATTAGAAAGTCCTTCTTGAGAGGGAACTTATTTAGTAACTTATTTTTTATTGAGCCTTCTCTAAAATCGTCACAGTAACATAAGTGCCTGTTCCGGCATGGCTGTGGATGAGACCTTGCTTTGCATTTTTTACCTGAAGCTTATTATTTCCAAAATGTTTTTTAATTGTTCCCTGCAACTGCCACATGGCGAATACTGCCTGCATAATTCCGGTGGCTCCCACGGGATGACCAGATGCGAGAAGTCCTCCTGACGGGTTAACCGGAATCTTGCATTTCTTAGAAAGTTTCAATCCATATTCGATGCCATCCATAAAAGGAAATCCTTTTTTCACGAATTTCCCTCCTTCACCATATTTACATAAACCAAGGTCTTCATAAGTCTGAATTTCGGAAGACGTGTACGCGTCATGCAGTTCAATAAAATCCAGTTCTTCTATTGGATTTTTTATTCCTGCATGTTCATAAGCAGTTTTTGCAGCCATCCTTCCGGCCCTGAAAGAATGTACGCCGGGATATTTCAACTTTTTGTAATCTTTTTTGTTTTCGTGAGGGAGAAGGATAACATCTCCATGTGGTCTGTCAGCCATTCTCATACAATCCGTTCCTGTTCCAATGCCTTTTATTAAAACAGGATTTTCGCAAACTTTAAAAGCGGTTTCCTCATCTGCTAATATAACAGACGCGGCGCCGTCAGACATGGTACAGCAGTCAAGTCTTGTCAGAGGCCATGCCACCATTGCTGAGCTCCTCACGTCTTTCACGGTAAGCTCCACTGGGTGCTGAGCAAATGGATTATAAAGAGCGTTTTTATGGTTTTTAACAGATACGTATGCCATCTGTTCCGGCGTTGTTCCAAACTCATGCATATGTCTTACAACCATCATCGCGTAATATCCGGAGTAAAAGCCGCCAACCGGGTAATCAAAGTTTGTATCCGAAGCATGGGCAATAAATTCATTTCCTTTCCATGTATTGACCCTACTCATGGTTTCGAAACCTGCCCCAACAACTACCTTCATTCTCCCTGACGCAATTTCCTGGTATGCACTCTGAACACACAAACCGCCGGTAGCTCCTCCACCTTCCACTCTCCTTGAAGGTTTCGGACAGAGTCCTATATAATCCTGAACCATGGCTCCTGACATGAGCTGACGTGTAAAGTGGTCTGAAAAATAAGAGATCACAGAGCCGTCTATCATGGAAGGCTTGAGCTTTGGAACATCGGAAAGGGCATGATCATAAGCTTCCCTGACCATAAACCTGAAATCTTTCTCAGGATTTGCCTTGGAAAACTTTGTTACACCGCCTGATATCAGATAAACTTTTTTCAATTATACCCCTTTCACCGCAAAGACTCAGAGAATACAAAGATTAAATTTAATGCCTCAACATTATTACAGAAAATCTCTTTTTCCAAAACTAAAAAAACCTACCTTGAAAGCAAAACTTAATTTTTTAATTCCCGGCCACTAGAATAACAGCCGACCTATTGATTTGAAAATTTAAATACATGATCAACAAAATTTGAGATTTTAATAGTAGGTTGTTGAAAACTTGACATAATGTATAATTATTATTAACTTTTATGGAGGTAGAAAAATAGAAGAAAAAGAGGAAAGAGGATTGGGGAAAATAATGTATGTGGAGTTTTGCAGGGCAATTGCCTAGGGCATTACCTTTTAGGTCTTTCTGTTTCTCAGCGTCTCTATAATATTTTGCATCTTTAGGTAGGATGTCAAAGACGCTGAAGATTTTGCCTAAAAAAGGGCTATTACCAATGCGATGGGAAGTCTTCTTGACAAAGACATCTTTGTAAAGATTAAACAAAATACAAAAGAGACAATAGAATTTGCTGTTAAGTCCATTAATCGGGAATTAGTGGCACCCTATCGACCCCACCAAGAGTAGGGTATGTGTCTCCCTGCATTTAACTTGACGCTCATTAATTAAATTATTAATGGAGCAGTTGCTAATAACGAAAAGCATGCAAAGGTGTGAGGATCGGCTTTACCTTTTTTCATTGCCAGAAAACACAAATATGACAATAATTAATTATGAGAAAATCGGCGGTAGCAGGAAAATTTTATTCGGATTCACCAACTGAACTTCAGAAAGAAGTCTCAAGTTTCATTAATGTTTCATCCAAAAAACAAAATGCGCTTGGAGCTTTGTCCCCCCATGCCGGGTATGTTTATTCAGGGGCTGTAGCGGGCGCGGTTTTCTCAGCAATAGATCTGCCGAAATCTTTTGTAATTATTGGCCCAAACCATTCAGGAAGAGGTGAAACAGCATCTATTAATTCCAAAGAAGAATGGAAAATGCCGGGCACTATCATAAAAATGAACAGCAGGCTGGCTGAAATTATCAAGTCAAAAAACAATGCGATAAAAGAAGACAGTATCGGACACCGATATGAGCATTCTCTTGAAGTGCAAATACCTTTTATACAGAGTTTCCTTGACGATTTCGATATAGTGCCGATATGTATCCAGCATTTAGACTATTCTACCTGCAAAGAAATGGGAATTGCTATAGCAAGGTCTATTAAAGAATATGGCGAGCCTGTCTTAATAGTCGCTAGCAGTGATATGACACATTATGAATCTCAGAAAAGCGCGGAACAAAAAGACAGGATGGCGATTGATCAAATTATTAAACTTGATCCCAAAGGGCTTTTTGATACTGTCCGGAAACATTCTATCAGCATGTGCGGGTTTATTCCCGCCACAATTATGCTTATCGCCTGTAAGGAACTGGGAGCTGAACGTGCGGAAATGATAAAATACATGACGTCAGGAGATGTCAGCGGAGACTATGATCAGGTTGTGGGATACTCTGGTGTTGTCGTTGTTTAAACTTAAAAGCTGAAAGTCGAAACAGGAAGTCGTAATCAAATAAATCCCACTTGTTAAGTATTATCCCCCCTTAGTCTCCCTTTGAGGGGGGGACTAAAAGGGGAAAATGTTTTTTTCGTTTGTAGTAAAAATAAGGTTTTATTGCTCCCCCTTTTACCGGTTAAGTCAACACACCTCTTCAACGCTTTGAACACCGGGTACTTTTTCTTTTAAAGCCTGTTCTATGCCCACTTTCAGGGTAACCTGAGAACTTGGACATCCGGAACAAGCTCCGGTGAGTTTCAACTTAACGTTACCATCATTAGTTACATCAACTAATTCCACGTTTCCACCATCAGCCATCAGCATAGGCCGAATATCCTCCAATGCTTTTTCTACCTGTTCTTTCATAATAATTTCCTCCTTTAATAAATTATCTAACTCAATACTTTAACATATTTATATATAAGAAAAAATGTTTTTTTACTCTTTATTTGCATAATAATTAATGGAATTACGATGTGATGAAGTTTGGAATTTATACTAGAACTATAGATTATGTGAGAGAGTTATTTGAAAATCTTTCTTTTAAATACGCCCACGAATGGAAAAAAGAAGATCACTCTTGAAAGATTATTGGGTTTTTGCCTATATACATTGATCTCCCTCCAACATTGTACAACCCTCAGAGTGATGATTTTTCTATGCCGTCAGTTGGAGAGGAGCGAAAACTGATGGCACAGGTTCAAACGTTCCTGGTGCTGGAGATAGATATCCCGGTGAGTTGTGAGGTCTGATAATATTACATTCTATGCGTCACTCTTCAATCAATACTTTTGCTTCAGCCATAATCTCAAAAATCTCACCATTTAAGAGCTCATCCCGAAGCTTTCTTGTAATTTGCTCTGCTCGAAAACGCTTTTTTCCTATAAACTTGCGCGCTTTCTCTTAATGTTTTTTATCACAATACTAACTTTAAAGGTTGTTCAATTTTCAAGGGGTATGGCCATCTTTTTTCTCCAAAATTAAATCCAGTTATTTCCATAAATCCTGCCAAAAAAATACCTGCTTTATCCCTCAGAAAACAAATATATTTTTTTCTATTTTTTTGTTGACAAGGTATTGAAGATATGGAATTATGTGTCTTAAAATGTATTAAAGTGTTTTATAGTGTCATAAAAATAGTAAATTTCTATGTTTACTGGCAATTACACATTGAATCTGGATTCCAAGGGCAGGATGAATATCCCTGCTAAATATAAGGAAGTTCTGGAAACGAAATATAACGATGTACTGTTTATAACCACTAAATCCAACTGTCTTACGGCTTATCCGCAGTCTGTGTGGGATGTCCTTGTAAACCAGGTAAGACAGCTTTCTTCTTTAAAAAAGGAAGTGAGTGAATTTAAACGGCTTTTTTTAGGCTCGGCACAAGAAGTTACTATTAAACACGGCCGTATTCTTATTCCGGCTAACCTCAGAAGCCATGCCGGCATTGCTAAAGCAGCAGTTCTTGTTGGAGTGGATGACACATTTGAGATATGGAGCAAGGATAGCTGGATTGAGTTTTTCCAGGATAGACAGGAAAGTTTGGATGACTTAGGGGATAAGCTTGCTGATCTTGGTGACAAACTTCCCAACATTTAACAGGGTGTGTTAATGAAGAAAATGCACCTGGCTGTGTTAACAGGAGAGATTTTGGAAATGCTCCAGGTCAAAAAACACGGTATCTATCTGGATGGTACCCTTGGCGATGGCAGCCATGCTGAGCAAATCCTTTCCCGAATGGATCCCGAGGGAATATTAGTTGCTTTTGAACAGGATAAAGATTCTATTTCTTTCGCTCAAAAGCGGCTCCAGCCTTTTAAATCCCAAACGAAAATATTTCACGACAATTTTAAGAACGCAAGGAAAGTTCTTATTAAAGAAAAGATCGGACTTTTGAATGGAATTTTATTAGACCTGGGGTTCTCGTCACGACAACTGGAAAACCCAGAAAGGGGATTCAGCTTTGCTTCAGATGCTTTTTTGGATATGAGAATGGACCAAAGAACCAAAACTACTGCTTTTGACCTAATAAATAATTCTTCGGAAAATGAGCTAATAACTATTTTTAAGGAGTTTGGCGAAGAAAGATGGGCAAAGAGGATCGCCAGAGCCATTATAAGTACAAGGAAAATACAACCCATACGAACCACAGGTGAGTTGAGCAAGTTAATTCTTTCCACGGTTCCGGCAAAATCAAAAAAATACAAAATTCATCCGGCGACAAGGGTATTTCAAGCATTGAGAATTGCTGTTAACAATGAATTGGAAGCTTTATCTACTATTTTAGATGATGGTATTGAGTGCCTTAAACCGTCCGGCAGGTTTTGCGTTATTTCCTTTCATTCACTTGAAGACCGCCTGGTAAAGACGAGGTTTCGTCAACTTGAGAAGGGTTGTATCTGTCCGCCAGATATACCGCAATGTGTGTGCGGCAGGAAAGGCGTGTTAAAGGTAATAACGAAAAAGCCGATTGTGCCGACGGAAGATGAAGTAAAGAAGAACCCGAGAGCAAGAAGCGCAAAACTGAGAGTAGCGGAGAAAATAGGTTGACAGTTGTAAGAGTTAGGAGATCGGCAGCAATTGAAAAAGCTATTTTTACCATGATCCTTGAGAACTGAATCCTGAAAACTGACTTCATATGTTTATTAAATTTTATAAAAAATTAAAGGGGAAAAGATATAACCCGGGGCAGAGAAAGAAAATCCGCAAGGTGCAAGCTTATGCGAGCTTTTTGATAGCATTTAGTTTAATTGGGTCAGGCATTTTTTTTTATAGTTGGCCGAGAGTGAGACTTGTAACCATGACCTATGACTATAACAAGCTGCGGGCAAAGGAAAATGAGCTGATCCATTTAAACAGGATGCTGAAACTGGAACTGGCGTCCATTAAGTCTTTAAAAAAAGTTGAAAAGATAGCAATAGAAAAGATGGGAATGATTGAGCCGAAAGACGAAGACATTATTTTTATAAAGGTGAAAAATTGAGCCGGGACAAGAAAATTAAAATAAAAAGTATGTTCATTTTTATCTTTTTCGTTTTAAGCGGCATTGGAATTATTACGAAACTGTATCATCTGCAAATAAAAGACCACGAACGCTTTGATGAAAGAGCGCTCAATCAATATGAAGGCAAGGTTTATAAGTATGCGAACAGGGGAAATATCTTTGATCGCAATATGCGGCCGCTTGCCGTTAATGTAAAGGTAAAATCCGTTTATGCCCACCCTGATAAAATCCAAAACCACATGAGGACTGCCGGAACGGTATCATCCATCCTCGATTTGCCGAAAATAGAGATCAGAAAGAAATTAAAACAGAAATTACCATTTGTTTATATAAAAAGGAAAATTAATCCTGATGAATACAATAAATTAAAAAACAAAAATTTGTCCGGCATTCATTTCTCCACGGAATATAAAAGGTTCTATCCAAAAATGGAATTAGCCTCAAAGACCATCGGGTTTGCGGGCATGGATAACCAAGGTTTGAGCGGAATTGAATATTATTTTGATGATTATTTGTCCAATGGTGGTAAATGGGTACGTTTTAAGAAAGACAGACGCGGGCGAAGCGTTGATTTAGTCGGGAATGAAACTGATTACTTACCAGAAGGAAGTAATATCGTTCTTAGCATTGACGAAGTTCTCCAATATCATGCCTTGAAAGCAGTTCAGAAAAAAGTAATTGAAACAAAGGCCAAAAGAGGTATTGCCATAGTTATGGAGCCGAACACCGGGGAAGTCCTTGCTATGGCTGAGTATCCTTCCTTTAACGCGAATTTATCCAAAAGGTATACTTTGCAGCAGAGGAAAAACAGGGCGGTTTCAGATGCCTTTGAGCCGGGGTCTACTTTCAAACTTATCCTTGCTTCTGCCGCGTTAGAAGAAAAAATTGCACAACCCAAAGATATCTTTTTTTGTGAAGATGGTGTTTTTGATATAGGCGGAATTGTCATACATGAGGCCAATAGGAAAAAATACCGCTGGCTGACCCTTACGGAAATTATCACCAAATCAAGCAATATAGGGTCTGTAAAAATAGCCCGGCATCTGGGTGAAAGCAAGTTTTACGAATATATTAAAAAGTTTGGGTTTGGTGAAATAACAGGTATCAATCTGCCGGGCGAAGCAACCGGGATAACGAGAGACCTTTCTCAATGGAAAAAAGTTTCTTTAGGTTCTATTTCGATTGGACATGAAATTTCTACCACTCCTCTTCAACTGGTCACAGCCGTCTCAGCCATCGCAAATGGCGGTTATCTAATGAAGCCGACGATTGTTAAGCAGGCTGTTCATGAAGGCAAGATTATCAAAAGTTTCTCTCCGGAAATAGTAAGAGAAGTTCTTTCCCAGAAGACGGTTCAAGCCATGAAAGAGATTTTAACCCAGGCTGTTAATTATGGAACAGGTAAAAAAGCATCCATCCCTGGTTATTTGGTGGGAGGAAAAACAGGAACAGCGCAGAAAATTGATCCTGATACGAAAAAATATTCTGCCAATAACTATGTAGCCTCTTTTGTCGGATTTGTTCCTGTTGAAAACCCGAAGCTGACAATCCTCGTGATGATAGATGAACCCCGCGGTATTCACTGGGGCGGCATTGTTGCTGCACCTGTTTTCAGGGAAATTGCTAAAAAAGCGCTTAGACACTTAAACGTACCTTCAGAAATGAATCGTATTTATACTTTGCCGACCAAAAGCAATAAAAGCAATAAAAGCAATAAAGGCAATAAAAGCAATCACAGTATATTAAACGCGGGTTTAATGACAAATTTTTTTCACGATAACATTAATTTGAATATTAGAAAAAATGTCGATAAATTTTTAAGCCGGGTTATTACCGGATTAAAAAATCATTATTGGGAAAAAGATAAAAATGCCTGATGACAGATGACTAATGGCTAAACTGCGTCAATTATTAAAGGAAGTAGAAATGATAGAAAACGTTGGAAATTTAGATGTAAATATAAGCGGAATAGAATATAACTCACAAAATGTCAATAGGGGTTCAGTTTTTGTCGCCATAAAAGGATTTCAGCGGAATGGCACTGAGTTTATAGAAGAAGCTGTTGAGAAGGGGGCGGTTGGCGTAGTGTTGGAGGAAGGCACTGCAATGCTAAATAGAATAGGTGCCAAAACCGGTGTGGTGGTAGTGAAAAACAGCCGTAAAGCCCTGGCTTCTTTGTCAGCGGATTTTTTTGGTAATCCGAGCCGGGAGTTGGATGTTGTAGGAATTACAGGAACAAATGGAAAGACCACAACAGCTTATCTTCTGGAATCCATTCTGCAATCAGCCGGCAGGAAAACAGGGATTATAGGAACTATTAATTACCGTTTTGACGGGAAAGTAAAACCTGCCGTACAAACAACTCCTGAATCGTTAGATCTGCAAAAAATGTTTCGTGAAATGGCGGATGGCAAAGTTGACAACTGTATTTTAGAAGTTTCCTCTCATTCATTAACACTTGACCGGGTTTATAAAACCGACTTTTCAGTCGGTATTTTTACAAACCTGACTCAGGATCATCTCGACTTTCACCTTACGGAAGAAGATTACTTTAAGGCAAAAGAGAAACTGTTTTTGGAATATAGCCTGAAAAAAGCTGTGGTTAATGTTGATGACCCTTATGGAAAAATGATTTCTAAAAAGACTTCCGCGGAAACGATTACGATAGGCATAATTGAAAAAAGTGACGTACACACTCGGAATATAGAAACATCAATTAACGGGATACAGTTTACGGCTAAAACGCCTAAAGGTGAAGTACAGATAGTGTCCGGCCTTATGGGCCGTCATAATGTCTACAATATCTTATGTGCGATAGGAACGGGACTTGCCCTAGATATTTCTCTTGAAGAAATTAAAAGAGGTATCGGTAGTCTGCAAAATGTTCCGGGCAGGCTTGAAAAGATAGATGAGGGGCAAAGTTTTTCAGTGGTAGTGGATTATGCGCACACAGAAGATGCGCTGAAAAATTTGCTGAAAGCGGTAAGGGAACTTACAAAAAAAAGGTTAATTTTGGTCTTTGGTTGTGGAGGAAACCGCGATAAAGGTAAAAGGCAAAAGATGGGAAAGGTTGCCGGTGAATACAGTGACTACACCATTATAACTTCGGATAACCCTCGAAACGAAGAACCTGCTTCTATAGCTTCTGAAATAGAGCAGGGAATAAAAAAAGTGGCTGGCAGCGGTAAATATTCCTTAATTCTGGACCGGATGAAGGCAATCAGGCAAGCCATTAATCTGGCTGGAGAAGAAGATTTTGTAGTGATAGCAGGCAAGGGTCATGAGAATTATCAGCTATTTAAAGACCGTCGAATTCACTTTGATGACTTCGAAACTGTAAGAAAACTAATAAAGGAAAAATTATCAATGATAAATTAGCACCCCCCTTAATCCCCGCGAGAAGGGATTTGACAGCTTCAATCCCTTCAGGTAAGGAGGTAAGGGGGGTGTCATTATCTATAAGAAAGAAATGTAAAACAACGATGGATAGGCTTATTTACGCATACTCGTTGTAAAGTTTATAAATGAGAATGTTACGAGTTGTTAATTGCAAACTGAATACTTTAAAAAATATGAAACCTGAGATCTAAAATTATAAATTGCTTATGCTCTATCATCTTTTATATCCATTGCGTGAAAGTTTTTCGGTGTTCAATGTCTTTAAATATATTACTTTTCGTTCTGTTTACGCGGGACTTACGGCAATGATAATCAGTATTTTAATGGGTGTATTTTTTATCAAATTGCTTTCCAAGCACCAAATAGGCGAAACCATTCGTGAAATAGGTCCAGAATCCCACCGTTCTAAAGAAGGCACTCCAACAATGGGTGGGATTTTAATCCTGGCAGCTACTTTCATTTCTGTTCTGCTCTGGGGAAATTTGCTGAACCAGTATATATGGGTTCTTTTGCTTTCCATGTTGAGTTTTGGTTTGTTAGGGCTGACAGATGACTATATCAAGGTTATTTTGAAAAAAAAAGATGGGATCAATGTTTCTTTAAAACTTATGATACAGGCTGCTATCGGACTTTGCATTGCGCTCTATGTTGTTTTCTTGGATGCAGATAGGTCTGCTTACGCGACATATTTAGAAGTGCCTTTTTTTAAAAATGTAGTGCCAGACCTGGGGTTGTTTTACATTTTATTTATTGTTCTGGTCATTGTAGGAGCGTCTAATGCCGTGAATCTGACTGATGGATTAGACGGTCTGGCAATAGGACCAATTATCGTTGCTACATTTTCTTTTATGATACTGACTTATGTTACCGGCCATATTAAATTTTCAGACTATTTAAACATTCAATACATAGGCAGTGTCGGGGAGTTATCCGTTTTTTGTGGAGCTTTAATCGGAGCGGGATTAGGGTTTCTCTGGTTTAATTCCTATCCGGCTCAGATTTTTATGGGGGATGTTGGTTCTTTGGCTATGGGAGGTGCGTTAGGGACTCTGGCGGTTTTATCCAAGCACGAGCTTTTGTTGGTTATTGTCGGCGGGTTGTTTGTTATCGAAGCTCTATCAGTCATATTGCAGGTATCATATTTCAAAATATCAGGTGGAAAAAGGATATTTAAAATGGCGCCGCTTCATCATCATTTTGAAAAAAAGGGGTGGTCAGAACCGAAAGTAACTATACGGTTCTGGATTGTTGCCGTCATATTGGCATTGTTAAGCTTAAGCACACTTAAAATCAGGTAATGAATGAATTTTGAAGATAAGAATGTTCTGGTGGCTGGTATCGCCAGAACAGGAATAGCAGCGTCTAACCTTCTCGCAAGAAATAAAGCCGGTGTAACAGCGGCAGATGATAAAAAGGAAGAGGATTTGAAAGAAAACCTGGAAAAACTGGACAAAAGAGTACAAATTCAAACGGGGGGAATTAAAACAGGTGATATTAGTGATTTTGATCTAATAGTTGTAAGTCCAGGTATTGATATGCGAAATCCTTTATTCAAAAAAGCTGTAGAAAAAGGCATACCCGTCTGGAGCGAGATCGAACTTGCTTCACGGTTTATTAAAAAGCCCGTTATTGCCATAACAGGGACTAACGGAAAAACAACTTCTACCAGCATGATTGGCAATATACTGCAAGACAACGGAGAAAAAATTTATGTAGGAGGAAATATCGGATTTCCTTTGTCGAATATTGCGGATCAGGCGTCGCAATACAGCTATATTATCCTGGAGGTTAGTTCTTTTCAATTGGAATGGGTTTATCAATTTAAACCGTTTATCAGCGCCATTTTAAATATTACTGAAGATCACCTCGACCGACATCTTGATTTCAATGAGTACGTCTCTTTAAAAAAAAGAATATATCAAAAGCAGACGGAAGAAAATTATCTGGTTTTGAACGAAGACGATCCTGCTACTGCAGGCATTGAGCCGGAAAATAAAATTCACAAGCTGTTATTCAGCCGGATTCGTGAAGTTGAAGATGGCGCGTTCTTAAGAAAAGACAACATTGTAATCCGCCTGCACGGTGAAGAAAAAGTGGTAGGCCCTGTCAGTAAGCTGAAAGTTAAAGGAATTCACAATATTGAGAATGGTTTAGCTTCCGCCCTGATTGGAGCACTCTGCAAGGTACAAGCGGAAACTGTAATGGATTCTCTATCTCATTTTTGTGGCATTGATCATCGTATGGAGTTTATCAGAGAAATAAATGGAGTTAGGTTTATTAATGATTCCAAGGGTACCAATACGGGGGCAACAATGAAATCCATAGAAAGTTTTAATTGTCCCGTTATTCTAATTGCCGGAGGAAAAGATAAGGGAGGAGATTACGGATCCCTGGGTGAATTAATAAAGAAGAAAGTTAAATTCTCAATTTTAATAGGGGAAAGCAAAATAAAAATTCGGTCAGCTTTAAAAGATTACAATAACGTTGAAGATGCAGCGACTTTAGAAGACGCAGTAAAAAAGGCTTCTTCTAAAGCAATGGCTGGAGATGTAATTATTTTGTCACCAGCCTGCTCTTCTTTTGACATGTTCAGAGACTATGAAGATCGTGGAAATGTTTTTAAAAAAGCTGTTTTAAGTTTACCGGGAAATAATAATTAGTGTTTAAACGAAATCTCCATTTTCCTATTATTTCGAGCGGAGCGAGAAAATTTAGGTGAGTGAAAGTGTTTAGCGAGCGAATTTAAAAAAAATTATACTCTACACTGAAAATTCTCAGTAGCTTGCTACGGGAAGCTTCAATGTGGCTAAAATTTAATAATAGGATGGATATGAGGACTTCAGAAAATCGATACGACCCTGTAATTTTTATATCAGTTATTCTTTTAATCGGTTTAGGGCTAATAATGGTTTACAGTTCCAGCGCCGCGATTGCATACCAAAAATTTAATGATCCTTACTACTTCTTAAAACGACAGATTTTCCAGGTCATTATCGGCGGGGTTTTAATGGTTTTTTTTATGTGCTTAGACTATCATACTATTCAAAAGTTTACTTACCCAGCTCTCATTATAACCATGTTTCTTCTTATTCTGGTTTTGTTCCCGCAGTTTGGGAAAAAAGTAGGCGGGGCTCAGCGCTGGTTACATATAGGAAGCTTCTCTTTTCAACCGTCAGAACTGGCTAAATTTACCTTAATCCTTTATGTGGTTCATTCTCTTGTTAAAAAACAGGAGAGGATAGAAGATTTCTTTTACGGGTATTTACCTAACCTGCTTGTCCTAGGCTTTTTCTCTATTTTATTTCTTTTTCAACCTGACCTGGGGACAACCGTGGTTTTAATTGCAGTAGTTTTTATTCTTTTTTTTATTGCCGGCATAAAATTCAATTATCTCTTTTATTCAGTTGTGATGCTTTTGCCGGCCATCTGCTGGGTTATTTTAAGTTCAGAATATCAGAAGAACAGAATCATTTCATTTTTAGATCCTGAAAAGGACCCCCTTGGAAAAGGGTATCAGATTATTCAATCTTTTATGGCCTTTAGCCGCGGGAATGCATTCGGTATTGGGCTGGGTGAAGGCAGGCAAAAGTTGTTCTTTCTTCCTGAACCTCATACTGACTTTATTTTTTCCATCATTGGTGAGGAGTTGGGATTTGCCGGAACAGTTATTGTTGTCATGCTGTTTTTAGCCATTATTTGGCGGGGAATCCAGACTGCGATAAAATCTTCGGATCTATATGGAAAATTTTTGTCCTTGGGATTAACTTCTCTGATTGGTGTTCAGGCCATGGTAAACCTGGCTGTGGCAGTGGGGCTTCTCCCTACTAAAGGACTAACTTTGCCATTTGTCAGTATGGGAGGCTCCTCCCTGGTGGTTTCGATGATCTGCGCTGGAGTTTTATTGAATATATCTAAAAAGATAGGGGTCAGAAATCAGTCCTCAGTAGCGAGGGTGAGAAGAGTTGTACAGACACAAAGAGCGTAAAAAAACATCAAAAAATAAACTTTATGAAAATTATCATAGTCGGGGGGGGAACAGGAGGTCATCTTTTCCCGGGGATAGCAATTGCACGGGAGTTTCAAAAGAGGAACCCGAAAATAAAAATTCTATTTGTGGGAACTCGTAAAGGAATTGAATTTAAAGTGTTGCCAAAAGAAAAATTAGAACTAAAAACAATATTGTCCAGCGGGCTGAAAGGGAAAATATCCTGGCGTACACTGATAGCTCTTGTAGAAATGCCAATAGCGCTTTTACAGTCTCTTTTGGTTCTTATTAATTTCAGGCCAAAGCTTGTTCTGGGTGTTGGTGGATACGTAACAGGTCCTTTTGTTTTAATGGCATGGTTATTAAGGATACCTACTGCTATACAAGAGCAAAACTCAATGCCTGGAATGACAAATCGTATTTTAGGAAAAATTGTGGACAAAATATTTGTCACATTTGAGAAATCAAAAAAACACTTCCCTGAAAAAAAAGTGGAAGTAACCGGAAATCCTATTCGGGAGGAATATTATGAAGCTAAAGATAGAACAAAGGAATCACGGTTTAATGTCCTTATTTTTGGCGGGAGTAAAGGCGCAAGTAGTATTAACCGCGCTATGGTTGAAGCTCTTGATTTTCTGTCAGAAGATAAAAATTCGATACACTTTATTCACCAGACAGGTGAGGAACAGTTTAAAACTGTACAAGCAAGATACAGGTCAAAAAATATTTCCGCTGAGGTAAACCAGTTTATTTACAATATGGCTGATGTTTACCGAAGATCGAATTTGGTTATATGCAGGGCAGGAGCATCAACCATTGCCGAGTTAGCGGCCAGCGGACGAGCAGCTATTTTAGCTCCTTATCCCTTTGCGGCAAATAACCATCAGCAATTGAACGCGGAATACCTTGTAGATAATGGCGCGGCGGTTATGGTGAAGGATTCCGATTTGTCCGGAAAGAAATTAGCAGAACTAATTAAAAAACTGATGGATCAGCCGAATCTGCTGCGTGAAATGGAAAAAAAAAGTGCCAGAATGGCTAAGAAAGATGCAGAGAAAAAAATTGTAGATCAGTGTTATAAACTTGCATTTAGTAATATTTCATTGCAGAGAATGCATGGTTTGGCAGGCTTATCGTGACATGTTATGTCTCTGTACTCAAATTTAAAAAATTGTGTTTTTTTGGCACAATTTATGTTAGTAGACCGGGCGGCAGCTCATTTGGTTGCGCTTCCCTGGCTGTTCTGTGACAGCAATTATTTGTCATCCTGAGCTTGTCGAAGGGATAGCGTTTTTGTGGTGAGTCTATATCTAAAATGTTTAGAAAAACGCAGCACATTCATTTTGTTGGAATTGGAGGAGCGGGCATGAGCGGCATAGCCGAACTTTTGATTAACTTTGGTTATAACGTAAGTGGTTCTGATATTGCCGTTTCTGAAACAACGGAGCGTCTCTCCAGACTTGGAGCTAAAATTTCCATTGGGCATGATGCAAAAAATTTAAATAACGCCGAGGTGTTAGTGATTTCAGCAGCAATTGATCAAAATAATGTTGAAGTAGTGGAAGCCAGGACGCAAAAAATTCCTGTAATTCCGAGGGCGGAAATGCTGGCGGAATTGATGCGACTTAAATATGGAATTGCAATAGGAGGAACACATGGAAAAACCACCACAACCTCAATGGTTTTTGCTGTTCTTGCCGGAGGAAATCTGGATCCTACATCTGTAATCGGTGGAAAACTGGAAAGCATGGATACCGGAGCAAAACTCGGGAAAGGGGATTTTCTGGTTGCTGAGGCTGATGAAAGTGACGGCTCTTTTTTGAAATTGTCTCCCACTATTGCAGTTGTAACTTCGTTAGATAACGATCATCTCGAATTTTACACAAACATGGATGAAACAAAATCCGCATTCTTGAAATTTATAAATCATATTCCATTTTACGGGGTATCAATACTCTGCCTGGATGATGAAAACATTCAAGCACTGATTCCAAAGATAGAAAAACGATTTATTACTTACGGCCTTAAAGGACAGGCTGATTATACGGCAAAAAACATCCAGATGTCAGAGGAGATAACCAGTTATTTTGTCGATTATCATAGCAAAAATTTAGGAAAAATTAATATTAAAATGCCGGGAATTCACAATGTACTAAATTCCTTAGCAGCAGTAGTTGTGGGGCTGGAACTGGATATTCCATTCGAATCCATTGCGCAATCTCAGAGCGAATTTAGCGGGATTGAAAGACGGTTTCAGATAAAAAGCACTAAAAAGGATGTTTTAGTTGTTGATGATTACGGCCATCATCCAACGGAGATAAAAACAACTTTGAAAACTCTGCGGGAAATCTACAAAGAAAAAAGGATAATCGTAGTTTTCCAGCCACACCGCTATACGCGGACCCAATTATTATTGAATGATTTTTTTACTTCCTTTTATGACGCGGATCTTCTAATTATAGCACCTATTTATCCGGCGAGCGAAAAACCTATAAAGGGGATTAAGTCAAGTCTCATTTGTCAAGGAGTAAAGGATCACGGGCAAAAAGATGTTCTGCTGTTGGAAGATAAGCAGGAGATAGTCGATTATCTTTTACATAACACAAAAGCCAATGATGTGGTTTTAACACTTGGGGCGGGAGATATTTGGAAAGTTGGAAATGAGTTTATCGACACATTATAAAGAAACAGAAATGTTATCTGTGAAACTTATGACTTCAATAAAAGACCTATTGAACGATGTTGATGGGGAAAAGAGGTATAAAGAACCTCTTTCCCTGCATACTTCATTCAGGGTAGGAGGAAATGCAGATGTTCTCTTCTTCCCGAAAGATGAAGCTTCGTTAGTTTTGGCGGTGAGAATTTCCAATGAAAACGATGTTCCAATTTTTATTCTTGGAAACGGCTCTAACCTTCTTGTTCGTGATGGCGGAATTCAGGGGATGGTAATTTCTTTAAAAAAAATGGAAGGGAATATTGAGATTAATCCAGGAACACACGAAACATTTTTGGTTGTATCTCCTGCGGGAACCTCAATGCCGGCCCTTGTTCGTTATGCCGTTGATAAAGGTTTGGAAGGTTTAGAAACGCTCATAGGTGTACCGGGTACATTGGGTGGTGCGTTAAAAATGAATGCAGGGGCTCAAGGAAAAGACATAGGGGATATCTTTCACTCTGTAAGGATGCTGAATATGAAAGGCGAAGTAAAGGAGTTTATGAAAAATGAAGTACGCTTTCATTACAGGGGAACAGAATTTCCGGAAAAAGGAATTTTCCTGGAGGCAATATTAGAATTGAAAAAAGGTAATAAAGACGCTCTTTCACAAAAGGTGAAGATACTGCTGGAAAAGAGAAACACCAGTCAGCCGATTACACAAAAAGGGGCCGGTTCAATCTTTAAAAATCCGAAAGGCCATTACGCAGGACAATTAATTGAAGAAGCCGGGCTGAAAAGCTTCTCTATTGGAGACGCCGAAGTATCTCCTAAACACGCTAATTTTATTATTAATAGAGGTAAAGCAAAAGCGAGAGATATTGAGGAACTGATAAAGGTAATACAGGAAAAAGTGATGGTTAAAGCAGGTATATCTTTAAAACCAGAAATCGAAATTGCAGGAGAACGCTAAAATTATAAAAAAACGACGATATTTAAAGCGATCTCAAGACACAATGCGTTTGTCATTGGAAAAGCGAGAACTGTTTGTAAACGGCGTAAAGCAGATTTTAAAAACTGCTCTCATGTTGTTTTTTACATTTGCACTAATTTTAAGTGGATATTATCTTTACTACCAAGCTACGACATTGGCTAATTTTCAAATTTCAAATTTTGAAATAAAAGGTAACTCTTTTTTAGAAAAGAGCAAGGTAATGCAATTGGCAAAACAAAGCGTTCTTGGACAGAATATCTTTCAAGCAAATATCCAGCTTGTACCAGATCGATTAAGGGATAATCCATGGATTGAAACGGCTGAAGTCAGCAGAAAAATGCCTGACAGCCTGCAAGTAAAAATTAAAGAACGAATCCCCTTTGCAAAAATTGAAATGACTGATGGGAAGACTTTTTTGATAGACAGGAAAGCCTTCCTGATAAAAGAAATTGAAAGTCATGAATACCAGATTCTCCCTGCAATGCAATTAAATGATGATACTTATTATGAGATTGGCAATTCTTTACAATCAGAGGAAATAAAAAACTGCATCAAGTTTATTGAAAAAATATTAAGTGTTAAAAACTCGGATCAAGTTATTAATTTTACTTCATTAACCATGGAAGAAGGGGGTAGGTATACTTTAAAAACACCTTCTACTTCTGTCCGGCTATCCGAAGAAAGTTTGAAGGAAAATCTGGACAAGTTGAGGAAAGCATCAAAAATAATTCATCAAGAAGGCTTGAAAATAAAATCCATCGACCTGACATTTGATGATCAGGTTGTTTTAGAACTTCTGTAAGCATTCAGTGGTCAGCTGTAAGAGATCAGGAGTGCAAGTAGAAAAATAAGTTCAGTGTGAAAATATTTTGTATTTTTTAAGGTTTTTCAATTTTTAAATATTGTATCAGAAAGCTGACGGCTTATGGCTGAACGCTTGCGCTCTATCTTTGTAAGGAGGATTAAATATGGCAAAGCCGAGTAACGTGATTGCCGGGCTTGACATTGGTACTACTAAAATTTGCTGCATTATAGGCGAAATAAATGATAAAGGGGAGCTTGATGTTATCGGCATAGGGAGTCACCCTTCCAAAGGATTGAGGAAAGGCGTAGTTATAAATATTGAAAGCACTGTAGACTCTATCAAGAGTGCTGTTGAAGAAGCTGAATTAATGTCCGGTTCGGAAATTGATTCTGTCTATGTTGGAATTGCCGGCGGGCATATAAAAGGTTTTAATAGCCACGGTGTTTTAGCTGTAAAAGATAAAGAAATAGTTGAGGCAGATATAAGCCGAGTTATAGATGCCGCTAAAGCGGTTGCCATACCCATGGACAGGGAGGTAATACATGTAATTCCACAAGAGTATATTGTGGATGATCAGGATGGCATAAAAACTCCCCTTGGAATGTCGGGGGTACGACTTGAAGCTAAAGTCCATATCGTAACTGGTGCGGTTACTTCCGCTCAAAATATAGTAAAAAGCGTAACCAGGGCAGGGCTTCAGGTAAATGATATTGTTTTGGAACAACTTGCTTCAAGCAAATCGGTTCTGAGTAGTGACGAAAAAGAACTGGGTGTGGCTATGATTGATATTGGCGGAGGAACTTCCGACCTTGCTATTTTCTTCCAGGAGGCCATCAAACACACTTATGTTCTGGCTATTGGAGGAAATCATGTAACAAATGATATTGCCATTGGACTTAGAACCCCCGTATTTGAAGCTGAAAGAATCAAAAAGGAATATGGGTGCGCGCTGACATCCCTTATAAACGGAAATGAAACTATAGAGGTTCCATCAGTTGGAGATAGGGAAAACAGAGTTTTGTCTCGCCGTCTCCTGAGTGAAATTATAGAACCAAGATTGGATGAGTTATTTACTTTGGTAAAAATGGAAATAGGTCAAAGCGGGCATAAAGATTTAATAACCTCTGGAATTGTCCTCACAGGTGGATCATCAATTTTGAAAGGAATAGTAGAAGCGGCAGAAAAGATTTTTAAGCTGCCAGTTCGCAGAGGAATGCCTAAATCTATAGGTGGATTAGTCGATGTAGTCAATAGCCCAATGTATGCGACAGCCGTTGGATTACTCTTTTACGGCATGGAAAAAATCAAAACAGGAGAAATACCAAACCTGACTGGCACGAAAGTTTTCGATAGGGTTTTTAACCGTATGAAAGAGTGGATAGAGGAGTATTTTTAGGCTAGTTTTCGGCTGTCAGGAAAAAGAAAGTTGCAATGGACTGATATCTGGAATTTTTAACTATTTTATTAACTTTTTTAAAAGGAGGGAGTATTTATGATCGAATTGGCAAAAGAAAATACAAGTGGAGCGAACATTAAGGTAATTGGTGTTGGAGGTGGAGGCAGCAACGCCATTGGAACAATGATTGCGTCCAGGATGAAAGGAGTTGAGTTTATCGTTGCAAATACAGATATTCAGGCATTACAAGCTGTTCCGACTCCCAGCAAACTGCAATTAGGGGTAAACCTCACAAAAGGCCTTGGCGCTGGTTCTGATCCTGAAATGGGAAGGCAGGCCGCATTAGAAAATTCTGAAGAAATCGGTGGGATGTTTGAAGATGCCGATATGGTTTTTGTAACTGCTGGGATGGGAGGAGGAACAGGCACGGGAGCAGCTCCTGTTATCGCGCAGCTGGCTAAAGAAAAAGGTGCGTTAACTGTAGGAGTTGTTACTAAACCGTTTCATTTTGAAGGTAAGAAAAGAATGTCTCAGGCCGAAATGGGGTTAATGGAGTTAAGAAGTTCGGTGGATACATTAATTACTATTCCCAACCAAAGATTGCTGGGTGTGGTTGGCAGGCATGCCGGAATAGGAGATGCTTTTAAAACGGCTGATAACGTCCTCAAGCAGGCAGTAAAAGGTATCTCGGATTTAATACTGACACCCGGTCTGATTAACCTTGACTTCGCAGATGTAAAAACAATTATGAGCGTAGGTGGCATGGCCATCATGGGAAGCGGCTCCGCAGAAGGTGATGACCGCGCGATAGAGGCAGCACAAAATGCTATCTCCAGTCCTTTATTAGAAGATACTAGTATCGAGGGAGCAAAAGGGGTCTTAATTAATATTACCGGTGGACAGGATATGTCGCTTTTTGAAATAGACGAGGCATCGACATTAATTCAGGAAAAAGCGCATCAAGACGCTCACATTATTTTTGGAGCTGTGGTCGATGAAAAGATGAAAAAAGAACTTCGCGTAACTGTAATAGCAACCGGATTTGAAGACAAAGATGCTGAAATAAAAAACGAGATTGAAAAAATCACGCGTGGTTTAAAACCGAATGTCTATGACATCCCAACTCATGTGAGGTTGAACAAAAATAACAAACCGAAAGTGAAGCCGGTTAATCAAGATTTTATGTTTATGGATGAAGCAATTGATACACCAACTTTTTTAAGAAGAGCTGCTGATTAATAAAAAATAAACGATAACTCTTCTTTGTTAATAGAAAAATAGTAGAGTTTATTGCGAATAACTATTTACTAAAATGAAATTTTGCTCTCTACCGACTAACTTTAATTGGAGGATAAATCAAAAAATGGGAGGTGTTACTCTTAAAAAATTTGAGAAAAATAAAAATGTTAAATTTTTAAAGTTCGAAACTTTTCAAGAGGTCTCTGATTTTATTCAGAATGAATTGAAAAGTTTGAAAAAGTTTAGCTTCAGTTGTTCATCCAAGAAAAATGGAATGGGCACTATTACATACTATAAATTGAAGGATAAAAATATTACTTATGAAATCAAAAATAAAATATCCTTTTTAAAGAAAAACATGATAACTATTGGAGAAATTTAGCTAAATAAATAGTCTAAATATTTCATTTTTTATTAATTTATACGCTGGGAAAGCATTAAATGTTTTTATAAGGTTTTGGTATAGGACTTTAAAGGCTAAGGAAAGGTGGAAAATGCGTATGGTATATAAATGATCAATGCAAAAAGCTTTTTTAAAAAATATTTAAGTCTTAAATGTTAATTTTATTCAAACACTTTCAAAATGGTGCAGGCTGATTTCTCCAGCAGATCTTCACCATTCACAATCACGTTAGCGTATACTCTTGTTGGTTTAATGAATTTATTAAACATAGGGCGTACGGTTGTTTTGTATTGGTTTAACACGTATTCCCGTGTGGCCCCGCGTTCTTTTGTGTCTCGCTCAATCCGCCTGTTAAAGCATACGCTGTCCTTAACACTAATAAAAACTGTAGTGTTAAAAATCTTTCTCAATCTCTCCCAGTACAAGCAAAATAGACCTTCTACTAATATAAATTTAACTGGTTTTAGGAGTTTCTTTTTCTGGGTACGGGTGTGAGTGACATAATCGTACACAGGAATATATATATTTTCCCCGTCAGCGATGTTACTGACATGTTCTATTAAGAGCTCCTTTTCAAGTGCGTCAGGATGATCGTAGTTATGCACTTCGGTTTCCTTCGGGGTGAGATGAGAAAGATCATTATAATAGAAATCGAGCTGGATCAATGAACAGTTGTCCTGGCCGAGCTTCTTCATGAGGCATTCTGCAAGAGCTGTCTTGCCGGAACAGGAAGGACCGGCTATACCTATGATATATGGTTGAATTTTTTCCAACAAAGTTTTATGCAACCTACTTTATTTATGAAACCAGAAGCGTTTTTGAAAGGCACAATATAGTCAATGAAGCTAACATTAAAAACGCATCAAATAAAGTGATGCAGTTTCATGAAGACAAAAATGGTTACAAAAACAGTTACAATCTTAACTTCAGCAAAGAAAAGCTAAGAGAACATTGTAATGCAATTCATTGATTATAAAAATGCCGAGGGCCGGAATCGAACCGGCACAGTGCTAAGCACCGAGGGATTTTAAGTCGTTTCCCCTACCTTTCATAAACATTTCTAAACCTTTAATCTACCTATCATTTCCTTATCAATCAAGTATTTAATTGTTCTGTGTAAGTTGGCAGGAGTTGGGTAAAATTGGCAGGAATTTAGACATCGTGGGCACAATTTAGGCACAGTAAAGGGGTAGCATCTTTCAGGACTATATTAAGATGACAGTTAGCAGAATGTTGGAAGAACTTCATGGTTTCTGCTCTTATGAGGATTAATGCGTAATGATAGCATATTTCTGACTGATAGGGGAAGGATGTTGGAAGCAAAAAGTGCTTGGTATTTGAGCAGCAGATAGGGTTATCATTGCTTGCTGATAGAGACTCATAAAGTTATTTGAATCCTTCTCAAATAAGCAAAGTCTTATCAAATCAAGCAAGGCTGTTTGGTTTAAACCTGTTCCAACGTTGAAGGCATTTCTTTGATTATTAATCGAACACTGATTGCAAATGAATTATTATCTGCGCCCCCCCGGAAGTTGAATCCCCATTTTATTAATTGTATGAGTTAGATAAGGTAAATGAATTTTTCAAATACTTACGCATGCTTAGATGATATTTTTTACAAAAAATCTCGGCCTACACCAGTTAGGAACCCCAATCTCTTTTTATGGAATTCAAGCATGGCCGAACAGTTGATGATTCCAAATGAATTGAAACATGACTCGGTTGCCTTGGCACAGGTTTTTTCAGGAAATCAGATTCTGCCTGGATCAGAACCCATTGCGATTGCATATGCAGGACACCAATTTGGCCATTTTGCTCCCCAACTTGGAGAT
>MPLX02131628.1_pt1 | contig 132082 bp, 82 predicted proteins | sample 1617341 | NCBI WGS metagenome assembly MPLX02 (sample SAMN05944804, study PRJNA350692) | marine metagenome | biome: marine; feature: ODZ; material: water; isolation source: 120 m water sample filtered on 0.2 um supor filter | place: Pacific Ocean | collected 2012-04-08 | depth 120m m | reverse complement strand
CGATTTGGTTTCATCGCCGATTGCATTTTCCTTGGCATCTTCAGCGGCCGCCACCGTGATGGAGAGTTGTTCCTCGAGCAGGGAACGGATCTGGCGGATCAGGGCTGGCTTGGACATCACGGGAGGGCTCGTTCAGGCCGTGGTGGCAATGAGATCGTAACCGCGATGGTCCGTAATCCTGACCTCCGCGAATTCTCCGACAGGCAGATCGGTGGGGACGAAGACGCGCCCGTCGATATCTGCAGCGTCCCATTCCGAGCGGGCGATTCCCTCTTCCTCCACCAGGACCTTCCGGATCGATCCCACCTGTTTCCGGTTTGCGCTCCCCGCAACCTCGTCGATCGCACTGGTGAGTTCGCGGTGGCGGGCCTTGATGGTCATGTGGTGGAGGTGAGACCCGAACTTGTGGGCGCGGGTGCCTTCCTCGCGGGAATAGGAGAAGATTCCACAACGTTCAAACTGGAAGGCGCGGATGAACTCAAGCAACTCGTCATGATCCTCCGGGGTTTCGCCGGGAAAACCGGTGATGAAGGTGGTGCGGATGGCGAGATCCGGGATCTCTTTCCGCATTCGCCCCAGCAGGTCGCGGATGTAGCGGCCATCGGTCTTCCGGTTCATGGTGTCCAGCATGTGATCACTGATATGCTGGAGCGGGATGTCGACGTAGTTGGCGACCTTTTCACAGGTTGCGATGGTTTCGATCAACTCGTCGGACCAGTGGGCGGGGTGGGTGTAGAGGAGTCGCACCCAGAAGTCGCCCTCGATCCCGTTGAGATCCCGCAGCAGGGAGGCAAGCGATTCTCCGCGGGAGGAATCGACACCCGAGGTCGGTCTGGCCTGTCGGCCGCGTCCCTCCCAGCGGTCCATTCCGAAGTAGGTGGTGTCCTGGGAGATGAGGTTGAGTTCCTTCACTCCGGCCTGCACCAGGCTCTCCGCCTCGCGCACCACCGAGTCCTGGGTGCGGGAGCGATGTTTTCCACGGATCTTCGGGATGATGCAGAAGGAACAGGTGTGATTGCAGCCTTCCGCGATCTTGACGTAGGCCATGTGTCCGGGGGTGAGGCGGAAACGCGGGGTGGTGTAGTCGGGAATGAAGCGTGGTTTGGTGGTGACGGCGTCGAGCGCCTCGTCGCCCGGCGACCGGGTGAGGACCCTGCGCACGATGGGCCCCACCTGCGTGACCTGGTCGAGCCCGATGAAGGCATCCACCTCGGGAAGAAGCCCGGGCAGGCGCTCGTCCTCATTCCTGGAGAGGTTGAAGCGCTGCGAGAGGCATCCTGCCACGATGATCTTCTGCTTTTCGCGGGCGGGATCCTGCTGCCGGGAGTTGACGGCCTTGATGATGGTCTGCACGGACTCTTCCTTGGCCACGTCGATGAAGGAGCAGGTGTTCACGATGAGGACATCGGCAAGATCCGGTTCCGGAGTCATGATCATGCCCTCCTCCTGGAGGTGGCCGATCATGATTTCGGAATCGATCAGGTTCTTGGCGCAGCCAAGGGAGATAAGACCGACTTGGGTGGGCAACTTCGGGGGGGGGATTACTGGTTATCTGTCATCGACAGGGGGAGGGGATCTAGGCCGTGATGCGTCGTAAATCAACGCGAAAGCGCTTGGCCATGATAACCAATAAACCGATCACAGGTAACTCTCATCTTGGTCCTTGTCAGGCACCGGGGTTCCGGAAAGAGGGCCCTTCCGGGTCGATGCGCACAGGCAGGTCTGCTTACGGGAGCTGGAAGCGAACTCGAAGGTAGCCCTTTGTGTTGTCGGCGAGGGGATTGGGGCTGCGGTAGATTGAGGTGGCCGAGTTATCCTGATGGAAGGTCCGGGCATGCAGGACCGCACCCGGGCCGTCATTCCAGTTGACGAGATCTTCAGAGAGTTCGGGGATGAGGGAGATTTCGTTGCTGGTCACGCGGTGACGGACAGCGAGAGTGAGATAGTCCTGTGGCCCCGCGCCCAGGTCCAGGGTGGACACCTCCACGCGGATCGCCTGGTCCATGGCGGTGGGCTGGAAGGGATTCCCCAGGAGGTTGAACTCAAGCAGACTGCTGAAGCCGTCGGAGTCGGGATCTCCATCGGAATCGGTGATGCCCAGCTGGGCGGCCCAGGCCTGGTAGGAGAGGGGGTGCTCGTTCGGCATTCCAGGGGTGCCGCCCGGGGCCCCGGCCTGCCAGCTGGTGGCCCGGTCATGATCCGGGAGCGAGGGAGGGTCGATCAGGACGAGGGATGGTCCCCGGCCGTCTGCCCGGGTGGACCAGGGGGGCCGGTTATCGTAGATGAAGTGAAGAATGGGTTCTCCGAGGGGATTGACGAGTTGTATGCTCTCCCCTTCATCCTTCAGCTGACCCGAGTACTGTCCTGCGATGGGGCGACCGGTGCCATAGCGGAACTCAAAGGCAGCGCGGTTTTCCACGAAGAGAAGCCGTTGCCCGGCCTCCAGGGTGGTGATGTCGCCGGTACTGAAATCGAATTCGATGCCCTCCACGAAGCGAAGACCCTCAAGATTGACGGTGGTCGTTCCGGCATTGAACAACTCGAGGAACTCAAAGTCCTCACTGTCATCAAAGCCGGCCGCGATTTCCGCGGCGGAGGCTGGGCCGGGATTGTACATCAGTTCCGACACCACGAGGTTCCCGTAATTCTGTTCCGGGACGAAGAGGGCCTCGTTGAGGGCGGACCACTCGCTGTTCTCGAGGACACGGGCGCGCACCGTGGCAATCTCGTCGAGGATGATGGTGCTCTCATAGAGTTGGGCCGTGTCTGAAACGGCACCCCCGGGAGCCCGCGGATCGGTTCCGTCGGCAGTATAGTATATTTCGCCGGATGGTGCGCTGATGCGGATCCGGCGATCGGGGAGATCTCCGCCATGCGGGGAGAATGTGGGAGCGGTGATGTTGGGATAGAGCCCTGCGGCTCTGTACTTTGCGACCATATCGCGGGAAAGGCGGCGCAGGCTGCCCCGCATTTGGTTGGTCTGGTAGCTCTTCCAGGAGGCGGGAGTCTGCATGTTCCAGCGGGCGGACTCGGCCAGAAAGCTGACTTCGATCTCATCCACCCGGGTCTGCAGCCGGTTGATACAGTAGCCGGGGGTGAGGGCGCCGTCGTTGAAGAAGTGTTTGTGGATGCGGTCGGCCAGCAGCATCTCGTAATCGGGGTGGGCTTCCTGGCGGAGGCGGGTCATGAGGTTAAGAGGGCCCTGGTGAGTGATGGAGTTGGAGGCCCCCCGCAACCAGCCGTCCGCATCCTTGATGAAGAACTTGAAAGGGACGGCCAACTGCACCGCTCCGGCGGCCCGGAACTCGGACTCGCTGTTGCCGCTGGCCCACAGGATCATGAAGTCGATGATGTTGGGGATGTCGATGTAACGGCGGGTTGCGTGGAAGGTACTGGGCCGGTTGACGAGGGCCTGGGCCTGGTTCCAGAAGCGCCCGGTTCCGTTATAGACTATGCCGGGGAGGAAGTCCCCGCCGGTGTTGTTGGCATTGACGGCTTCGTAATTTTCCCTGGCTCCACCGAAGTACTCGGAAAACATGGCCGCGTTCCAGCGCTCCCGGAGGTGATACTGACCCCAGTACTGGCCGTTCAGGTAGACGTGTACGAACCGTCCGTGGGGAGCGATATTGCCCATCGCGAGCATACTGTCGTCGGTGAACCGGTTGGACATGTAGGCACCCCGGGACTGCATGTCGTGATTACCGGAACGCAGATCGATGCTGTCGAACCGGTCGGCCGGGGGAATGGTCTGGTAATCGTGGCCATCGAAGACGGGGAAACGCAGTTTGGCCGGTCCATACTGGGAGCGGAAATTCAGCCGGATGCTGCGCTTGGTGAAGTCGGTAACATAGTTGCCGTAGCGCTCCATGCCGATGTCCATCTGGGTGCTGCCGGCTTCGAAGTTGATGAACTCCACGGAAGCCTGTTTCTCGGTGCGATCCACATCTCCGGGAAAGACAAGCGAGATGGAAGGCACTGCCTTCAGGGCGTCATGCATCTGGGGGCCATAGACCGGGTTCTCCGTAATGTTGACATTCATGCTGCGCAGGGCCACGACATCGGCGGGGAAGATGTAGGTCTGAGTGTCCACGTTGGTGGGAACCAGTCCCGTTTTGAATGCGGCGGCGCGCAGGACGGTGGTGGCTTCGATCGGGACCGGGCCGGTGTAGACCAGTCCGGTGCGGCTGGTGGGCCTGGATCCATCGATGGTGTAACGGATGACGGCTCCCTCGGTGGCACTCGTGACCGCCACTTCAATGGGATCGTCGAAGAACCCGCGATCGGTGGAGAAGGTGGTGTCCGCCACGAAGCCGGTAAAACCCTCTTCGTTGGTTGTGCCAGGACTGGCGGAGGTAAAGTAGCCCTCCCGCAGGGCCCCGGCGTCGAATCCATAGGAGACGTCCGGGCGTTGGACCGGATAGGGAGCGAATTCGTTGAGGATGGTGGTGCCATCCGGCTTGACGAGGGCGAGGTGTTCACCATCGCGGTCGAGATTGAAGTTCGTGTGCAGCTCACTGTCCGCCACCGCACGATTATTTCCGGAAGCGAAGACAAGGAGATAGCCGCCGGGGGGGAGGGTGACGTCGGGGAAGCGCCACATTGTCAGATTGTCCGGGTCGTCGGTGAGGTAGTAGCCGTCCAGTGAGGCGGGTTGCCCGGTGGGGTTGCAGATCTCAATCCAGTCGGAATATTCGTTGTCTTCATCGAGTCGGACACTCTTGTTGTCGGCCATGAACTCGGTGATGAGCGGTTCCCCGGAGGCAACCACGGCGATGCGGATGTCCCGCGATTCGCTGCCATGGGCGTTGCTGGCGGTCAGCGTGTAGGTAGCGGTTTCGTCGGGGGAGAAATCCACTCCCTGCCTTCCGGTAACGTCCGTGCCGTCGAGGGTGAGGGTGGTGGCATTGACGACATCCCAGTTGAGGGAGACCGAAGTTCCCGGTGCAACCAGGCTCTGGTCGGCGGTAAAGCTGTAGATGAGGGGAAGGGTCGAGACTTCCACCGCCAGACTGGCCTCGCTCGTGCCGTTGGGCCATTCGACGCTCAACGTGTAAACAGTGCTGGCTCCTGGTCCCGGCTCAAGAGTGACGCTGCCCTCCCCGTTCACGGTCCGGTCCGTGACGTCGCCCACGCCCTGGTCGATGGTCACGGTGGTGATGCTGGAGTTGACCGACCAGGAGAGGGTGACCGGTAGGTCCGGGGGAATGAAACTCCTGTCGACCGTAAAACCGCTGATGCCCGGATCGGGCAGGGAGAGATCCAGTTCGATGTGCCCGGCCTCACCTGCCGGGGCGGTTCCCGGGAACGCCGCGCTACTCACGATTTCGCCCGGGCTCCCTTCATTGTCAGAGTAGAGATTGACGGTGACATCCTCCAGGCGTTCCAGACAGCACACGTCTTCCCGTCCGAACAGGCGGACAAGGCCGATAGACTCCGTACGGCCCAGGTCGAGCATGTAGCGGGCAAGCGTTCCGGCTACGTGGCTGGTGGACCAGACCGCATTGCTCCGCTCGAGGTCTCCGTCGAAGACGCCGGTGGGATCTCCGTGGTCGAGGAGGGTGGTGGTGTGGGTGGGGACAACCGAAGGGGTGCCGTCCTGCGCCAGGTTATTGCTGCTGGTCCCGTCCTCATCCGCTTCATCGGGCGAGACCCCGATGCGGAAGACCTCCATCTCCGAAAGATGCAGGCGGGTGTTACCAGGGTCGTTCTTTACCACCTCGACGAAGCGTGCTTCCGCCCCGATCACGCGGGGCGCATTGAGAACGTTTATTTCCAGTCCGGCCTCCACCGATCCCTCCGCATTGGTGGCGGTCAGGGTATAGGTGGTGGAGATGAGAGGGCTGACGGCCAGGGTGGCCAAGCCGGTGACATCCACTCCGTCAAGACTGAGGGATTCGGCCTCAGCCACGACCCATTCCAGGCTCACGCTGGTGCCGGATGGCACAGAGAGCTGGTTGGCGGAGAAAAGTTCGATCCGGGGAAGAGCGCCGTCCGAGGGGGGGGATGAGAAGAGGAGGGTAGCACCAGAAAGAAGCGTGCCCAGGAGAGGAAGGGAGCGGGTCATGGGGGTTGTGGCGGGATATGCAGTATGGCCAGATGGGGGGGCTTGGGGCAAGCTCCCACCCTCCGCCTTGGAGTTTCTGCCATTTTGTTTGCGGTTCTTCCGCGTCCCGGGCCTGAAAACAAGTCAACCGGGAGAGGTTTCCCTGTCCCGGCTGGTTGGATGGAGCGGGTGAACGGATTCGAACCGTCGACATTCACCTTGGCAAGGTGACGCTCTACCACTGAGCTACACCCGCATCCGTGGGGCGCCTAGATACACCGCCGGTTCGGGCCCGCAAGTCCTTTTTCGCGCCCGGAGAAGGGCGTTGGGGTTTCCGACACTGAAAAATCTCGTGTCCATCGGGGGGGATTCCCGGTTAAACCCCTCCCGCGGCATGAACAAGCTTGAGGAAATCACCGCCCACAAACGCATCGAGGTGGAGCCCCTCGTTTCGCTCGCGGCCAAGCTGAAGGCACAGGCGTTGCAACGGAACGAGTTCAGGGGATTCCGGACCGCCCTGGACCGCGGATCCGATCAGCTCGGCGTGATCGCCGAAGTGAAGAAGGCCTCCCCTTCGGCCGGCGTGATCGACCCGAACTTCGATCCTCTCCGGCAGGCGCGCATGTATGTCGACGGTGGTGCGTCCTGCATGTCGATCCTCACCGACAAGAAGTATTTCCAGGGCTCCCTCACGTATCTCACCGAGATTTCGAAGGAGTCCCCTGTTCCGCTCCTGCGCAAGGACTTCACTGTTCACGAAGCGCAGATCTACGAGGCGATCATCGCGGGAGCAGACGCCATCCTGCTTATCGTGGCCTGTCTTTGTGACGAGGATCTGCACAGGTTTTACCACATCGCCCGCGACCTGCAGCTTGATGTCCTGGTGGAGGTGCACGACCTGCCCGAGATGGAACGGGCCATCGATCTGGGAGCGGATCTTATCGGGATCAACAACCGCAATCTGAAGACATTCCAGACCGACCTGGCTGCCACCGAGCGGCTGGTCGAGGAGGCCCCGGACCATGTTACCGTTGTTTCGGAGTCCGGGATCAGGAGCGTGGGCGATGCCCAGCGCGTGCTCGATGCTGGCGCCAATGCCATTCTGGTGGGCGAGTCCCTCATGCGGGCCAATGTTCCGGGTGAGGAGGTGCAGTCCTATCTCGCACTGACTGCTTCGGGGACCGGGCGGAGGGATCCGGTATGACGGTGACTGTAATACCGGGAGGGATTTGGACGTGGCTCAGGGCCGGCGCTCCAGTCATCCTTCCCCGAGCCTTGACCCTTGCCGGTTGAGAGCGGATAACCGCCCCACCAATCACGTGAAACCGCACGAGCTCTTCAAACAAGTCGATCCCGCCATCGTAGCGGAACTCTTCACCACCTTCCGCGATGAGGAGCGTGATGTCTACAAGAGTGCCTTGGCCAGCCTGGCCCAGTCGCGCAAGTTGCGGCCGGTCTTCATCCAGAAGAAGCCGGTAGTGGAGCAGATCGCCTGGATGCACAAGACGCTGAAGCTGCGTGGTAGTGACATGATCGGCGAGCACCTCCTGCAGGTCTGGTTCATGAAGTTCCAGCAACCCCTTCTCATGGGGTTCTGCGACGGAATGGGGATCGCTCACAATGGGGAGGGTTCGGTGGAGGGCGAACTCCCTGCCGAGCTGGATGTCGCCAAGCTCAAGGAGACCGTTGAAGGGCTCTATGCCGACTTCAATCCCAAGGTCGTTTCTCTCTATCTCTACCTCTTCAACCTCCAGCGACCCGGCGGATGGGATGCCCTGACCGACACGCTGGCCAACGATGGGCGCATCGTGCTCGGCATTGACCCGGAGCCCCAGCCTGAGCCGGAGGAAGCTTCCGCAGGGGAGGCGGAGGCCATGGCAGAACCCGAGGGAGAGCCTGACGTTCCCGAGGGAGAGCCTGACGTTCCCGAGGAGGAGCCTGACGTTCCCGAGGAGGAGCAGGGCGAAGGAAAGGGATCAACCCCGCCGGGGTCTACGGGGTGCCCCTGATCGGCTCGACCGGTCGAGGCGGGAGGATGCGTTCGGGAATCGGAACGGCTCGCGGAGGGGTTTCCTCCTCCACTGGGATGGCCCGCGGTGGCGGTTCTTCCGGCACTGGTTGGGCTGGTGCCGGCGGAGGGGCTGGCGACTCCTCGGGGACAGGCAGGGCCTTCGGCGGAACGGAGACGGGAGGTGGCACCTTGGGCGTGACTCGGACGGGGACGATCTCCTCGGGGGGGATCTGCTTGCGCATGAGAATGTCGACGCGCCGGTTGATGGCCTGCTGGTCCTGGTCGCCTTCCTGGACCTTTGGCTTGGAGCGGCCGTAGGCACGGACGATGATGTGGGTGCTGTCGAGACCAAGGGAACTGACCAGCCAGTTCTTTACGGCCTGTGCGCGCTTGCGTGAGAGTCCAAGGTTGTAGGCATCAGTACCGAAGAGATCCGAGTGTCCTTCCAGGATACAGTACATTTCCGGGTTGCGGTCAATGAGCATGCCGAGCTTCATGAGACCGAGCTTGGCATTTTGCCTGAGTTCGGCCCTGTTGAACTCGAAGAGGAGGTCACTGGGGAGTGCGGCCCGGCCCTTGTCGAGCTGGTCGACATCGAAGTTGAGGTAGCGGCCTAACTCGGTGTAGCCCTTCATCAGTCCGTTTTCTTCCAGTCCGTTTGCGCCCCGGACCGCAGCGTCCTTGAGGAAGGAATCGGGATCGGGTATATCGGCGGAGATGCTACCTTCCTCGATGATAACCCGGCCTTCGGGGACTTCGGTGAAGAGTGGTTCGTCGCGTCCGAGTTCCGCGAGATTGGCTTTCACTTCCGGAGCCTTGAGCGGTTCGAGGAGTTGACCGTCCTCCTCCCCGATCTTTGCCGGCTTGAGTGGCTCAAGCGCCACCTTGGGTTTTTCCAGGTCGGGGACGATATCGATCTCGGTGTCGTCAAGTTCAGGGATGAGCTCTTCGATCTCGGTGAGGAGATCTTCCGCCTCCTTCGGTGGCTCGAGCTCCTCGTTTTCAGCCACGGGTGCCACAACCTCTTCGGGCAGCTCCTCGATTTCGCTCACCTGGAAGGTCTGGGAAGTCCATTCGAAGTCAGCCAGCTCCAACAGGAGGTTAAAGCGACCAAGGGCCCAGAGCCCAACCGCATGGATTACCACCGTCACAGTCACCGCGAGCAGGACCCAGAAGCCGAATTTGCGGCGGCGGGAACCCTGGTAGCGGCTACCTCCCATGCGGGCGGAATCCCAGGTATAACGCGAATCGATACTCATGCGGTCCTGTTCAGTATAACGCCACGGAGCGCGGCCTCAATTCAGACAAACGCGATTATCTTGCTCGAAACGCCCGGAATTTTCCAGCCAGACGCAGGAAAAGGCGCCCAGAGCAGGCCCTGGCTGCTTCCGTCATCAACGGAAGAGCCGGGTTTCGGATCCCCTCGGGCCGCAATCAGACCTTCCCAGCTGCGCGGCCGGCAACGTTTCCGTCGATCCCGGGGATTCCACCGGATCCGGGATTTCTTCAATCAGTTCCCGTAGTCCGCCTGCGGATGTGCGTGGAGTTCGCAATCAGATCGCTGCCGTCCTTGTGCCGATGCCCCCCGTTCGCCGGGATTCGGTGGACCTTTTGCACCTTTGGGTCTTTGCGCTTCTCCCTCCATCCGCTATCGCTTTGCTGTGAGCGCGAGCTGCGACACCATCGGCATTGGTCTGGCAGGATTCGGCACGGTCGGATCCGGGGTCTGGAATACCCTGGTGCGCAGCGGAGGCCTGATTGCGGATCGCACCGGGGACGGGTTGAAGTTTGAGATCCGCCGGATTGTCGTAAGGGATCCTGAGAAGGAGCGGGAGGCAACCGCACCAGCTGAGCTCTTTACGACCGACTGGCGTGCGATGGTTGAAGACCCCTCCGTGGATGTGGTGGTGGAGTTGATCGGTGGAACGGACGCGGCCTACGAACTGGTAGCCGCGGCGCTCACGGCCGGCAAGCCGGTGGTTACCGGCAACAAGGCGCTCCTGGCAGAGCGGGGAGGCGATCTGTTTGCGCTCTCCCGTGAACACGATACCCCCATTCATTTCGAAGCGGCGGTGGCGGGAGGAATTCCCATCATCAAGGCGGTGCAGGAATCCCTGGTGGGCAATCGCGTCAGTTCGATAACCGGGATCATTAACGGCACCTCCAACTACATCCTCATGCGCATGACGGAGGGGGAGCTCGATTACCCCGCCGCGCTCAGGGAAGCCAAGGAACTGGGTTATGCCGAGGTTGACGAAACTCTCGATGTCAATGGATGGGACGCTGCCCACAAGGCGATTCTGCTGGGGACGATCGTCCATGGATTTCTCATTGATGCGGAACAGGTCTACGTTCGCGGAATCGAGTACGTCCGTCCCCTCGACATCCGCTTCGCAAAGGATCTTGGTTACGTGGTGAAGCTCCTGTGCATCGTGCGCGAACACGGGGACGGTTCCATCGAGATCCGTACCCAGCCTTCCTTCATTCCCAAATCGCACATTCTCGCCTCAGTCAATGACGTCTTCAATGCGGTGGCGGTGCGGGGGGACGGGATTGGCGATGCCCTCTTCTACGGACGGGGTGCGGGACAGGATCCCACCGCCTCTTCGGTAGTGGCCGATCTGGTGGAAGCGGGACGCTTTCTACGGCAGGGCAGGGGATCCGGCCACCGTGGGTTCCTGCCCTACCGGGAAAAGGGAACCCTCAAGCCCATCGCCGAGAGTGAGACCGCATACTACGTGCGCTTTCCGGTGACCGATCGCCCTGGCGTGGTGGCTGATATCGCCTCGTTGCTGGCCGAGGCCGGCATCGGAATCAGCGGAACGCACTCTCCGGTTGATCCCGCTCAGCCTGATGCCGAGTTCGTCGACATGGTTTTCCTCCTGCACACCTGCCCTTTTGGAGTTCTCAAGGGGGCCCTGAAGAAGATCGAATCCCTCGATTGCGTGACCGAGCGCCCCGTGGTCTTCCGTATCGAGACGCTGTAGGCCCCCCCCGGCCTCCAGATCACGCGTCCACCTTGATACCCCCGCTTCCCCTAGTTGGGCCGCTTGTCAGGATCGCCGGTCCAGTAGACATTGTTCTGGCCGTTGACGGCCTGGCCCATGGCATCGGTGAGATCCTCGAAGCTGAACTCCTCCACGTGGCCGTCGATGAACAGGACGTGGCCCTTGCCCTTGTAGCGCCCCACGAAATTCTTGGCATTGGCCTTGGATCCACCATCAAATCCGCCCTGGAGCTTGTTTGTCTTCTCGCCCTTCTTCACCCCGCGCTCAAGAAAGGCCACGGTTCGGTCCTGATGTTGGATGCCGGCGAGATTGGCGGGGGACTCCGTTCCATCTTCGGCCTTGACCTGCAGGCTGCTGTTGAACCCGAAGGCGAAGTAGGGTTTTCCTTCCCTTTTGGTCTTGGGATAGGCCGCGCCGGAGAGGAAAAGGGGATAGCTCTTCTGGTAGAATTGCGAGGCGGGGTTGTCGCCCAGTTCGCTTACCGGGGTCCCGCCGATCTTTGTGGTGAGGGCATTGTACCAGACCGTCTCGGCCTCCGGCTTGGCTGCGTTGAGCCAGTCATCCTTGCCGGGGGCGTCCTCAAGGGGAAATACCCCACCGCTGTCGTCGAGGTAGCCTTTCAGGGCCTCACCGATGCTCCTCATTTTCTTGAGGGCTTCGGCCTTGTTCCGCTTGATCTTTCCAGAGTTCATGATGGTCGTGCCGATACCGATGGCGATGACCAGTACGGCGGCCCCAACAAGGATCTCCATCATGCGTGATTTCCCGGAGCGGAGGGCCGGATTGGATCTGCGACGATTGTTCATGGGAGGAAGGTGCGGAGGCGTGACCTGAGATAATCCACCTCCTGCACAACCCACTTGCAAGCCTACAATTCCGCCCCTCCATACCCCAATTGTCCCATTTGCAGTGGCAAATGGGTCTGTGCCAGCGGGCAACTCACCATTTCATGAGGTCAAGAGAGCTTGCAGAAGCTCCCTGCAGGATTCTAGTTTTGGACTCATGAAGATTGCCCGTCTGCTCCCGTCCGTCGCTCTCTCTGCCCTGCTGACCTGTATGGTTTCAGCTGGTTCGCTCGTATATGAAGGTTCCAAGGGAGCGGGGAAGGGCAAGCATCTCGTCTTTATCGCCAGCGATCATGAGTACAAGTCGGAGGAAACCCTCCCCGCCCTCGCCCGGATCCTGGCCAGGCATCATGGGTTCAAATGTACTGTCCTCTTCGGAGTGAACGACAAGGGTGAAATTGTCCCGGGGCACTCCAATGTCCCGGGCCTGGAAGCTCTCAAGTCGGCAGATCTCATGGTGGTCTTCACCCGCTTCCAGAACTGGCCCGACGAGCAGATGCAGCACTTCGTCGATTACCTGGACCGGGGAGGGCCCATTGTCGGTCTGCGCACGGCCACTCATGGGTTTCAAATCCCGGGCAACAGCAAGTGGGCCAGGTATGGCAACGGTTATGGCGGAGAGGAATACAAGGGCGGTTGGGGGCGCCAGGTCCTGGGCGAAAAGTGGGCCGGCCACTACGGCGGCAACCATCGCCAGAGTACCCGTCTCGATATCGTGCCCGACCAGAAGGACCACCCCATCCTGCGAGGGGTAAAGGACATGTGGGCCCAGTGCGGTGGTTACAAGGCGGCCCCCCTTGCCCCCAGCACCGTTCTCGCCATGGCCCAGCCCTTGCAGGGGATGACGCCGGACTCCCCGCCCAACCAGAAAATGCCTCCGGTGCCCGGTGCCTGGACACGCAGCTACCGGGGCAAGTCGGGAAAGCAGGGGCGTGTCTTCACCAGCACCTACGGGGCCTCCAATGACATCCTCAGCGAAGGCTACCGGCGGCTTCTCATAAATGGGTGCTTCTGGGCAGCGGGACTGGAGGACCAGATCGTTCCCGGTGCCGAGGTCGGCCTGGTTGGTCCCTTCAATCCGACCTGGGGCAGGGGCGGTGGTCGGCGCAAACCGGGAACCAGGCCCGCAGACATGGCAGGGTGGGAGACGCCGATCGTGCCGTTGGCGAAGTAGGCGATCCGGATGTTGGCCAGCTTTCCTGAGCCGGCGTCTGGGATGTCCGGAGGGTTAAATCGGAAACTGAAGCTTGTCCTTGTCGCCGGGGACCGCTAACCCGTCAGCGCTCTGGTTACGCGATACTTCGTTCCCGTCCGTCCATGACGGGGCCGATGGATGCGGGCAGGGCTTCCCCTTGTTTCTCATGCTCATCGTTCAGAAATACGGCGGCACCTCGGTCGACTCCTTTGAGCGCATCCGTAATGTCGCCAGGCGCATCAAGTCCCTGCTGGATGAAGGGAACGAAGTCGCGGTGGTGGTGTCGGCCATGGGAGGGGTGACCGACAAGCTCATCGCCATGGCGCAGGAAATCTGCGAGGAGCCGCCCGATCGTGAAATGGATGTCCTGCTTTCGACCGGCGAGCAGCAGTCCATCGCCCTGGTGACCATGGCTCTCAATCAGATCGGAGTGAAGGCGGTCTCCATCACGGGCCGCCAGGCGGGAATGAAGACCTCCGGGTCCCACACCAGGGCGCGGATCGAAACCATCGACTCCACTCTCAGCCAGCGCTACCTGAAGGAAGGCAAGGTGGTCATTGTGGCAGGGTTCCAGGGAGTCAACGAAGAAGGCCTGATCCAGACCCTCGGTCGCGGGGGATCAGACCTTTCCGCAATCGCCTTCGCCTCATCGGTCAATGCCGACCTGTGTCAGATCCTCACCGATGTCGATGGGGTCTACACTGCTGATCCCCGCGTGGTGCCGGATGCGCGCAAACTCCCCGAGATTTCCTACGACGAACTCCTCGAACTCGCCTCTGTCGGCACCAAGGTGATGCAGTCGCGCTCAGTCGAATTCGCCAAGAAGTACGGCGTGAAATTTGAAGTCCGTTCCTCCCTTAACAACAACCCCGGTACTATTGTGACAGAAGAACACGAAGCCATGGAAGCTGTCGTCATCCGAGGAGTCTCCATCGAGCGCTCCCAAGCCCGCGTTACCATCACCGGCATCCCCGACGAACCAGGAATGTCCGGCCGCATCCTCGGGGTGCTGGGGGACGATGAGATCAATATCGACATGATCGTTTCCAATATTGCGCACGATGGCTATGCCCGCCATTCGTTCACGATGCACACCAACGACCTCGGACGGGCCCAGGCTGCGCTCAAGCCGGTTCTCTCGGAACTGGGCGGGGAGGCCAACCTTGAGACCGAGGCGGGCATCGCGAAACTCTCAGTGGTCGGCATCGGGATGCGCTCGCACTCCGGGGTGGCGGCCCAGATGTTCAAGGCTCTGGGCGAGGGCGGAATCAACATCGGGATGATCAGCACTTCCGAGATCAAGATTTCGGTCACGGTGGAGGAAACGCGAATTGAAGATGCGGCCCGCGTGGTGCATGCGGTGTTCGGCCTGGACAGTGCTCCGGCATAGAGTGAGTCGGCCTGCGGGGCCGGAGGGCAAGGCGGCTCCGGGAAGGAGCAGGGTCCTGTTCATGGTTCCTGTCATGCAAATGATGAGAACCGGATAAATCAGCAAGAATTCGCGTTCATTCGGCCGCATTAGGCGTTCTAATCCAGCTGTGTTTTCCACCGCCCTTCAGTCCCGGCTCCACCGCACTCTCAAGGAGATCAAGCAGGCGGGGCTCTACAAGCAGGAGCGTTTTTTAGGCTCCTCACAGAGTGCCCTCATCACGCTGCAGGACGGGCGTGAAGTCCTCAACATGTGCGCCAACAATTACCTGGGCCTGGCTGACCATCCCGAGGTGGTGGAAGCAGCGCGTGCAGCCCTGGAGCGCTGGGGGTTCGGGACGGCGTCGGTGCGGTTCATCTGTGGCAGCCAGAGCGTGCACCGCCAGCTGGAGGAGACCATCACTGCTTTTCTGGGTACCGAAGACACCATCCTCTATCCCTCCTGTTTTGACGCCAATGGAGGTCTTTTTGAGACGCTCCTCACCGCCGAGGATGCCGTCATTTCCGACAGTCTCAATCACGCCTCCATCATTGATGGAGTCCGGCTCTGCAAGGCGCAGCGCTATCGCTATGATAACAACGATCTGTCCGATCTTGAAGCCAGGTTGCAGGAGGCGGAGGCCGCTGGAGCCCGGCAGAAGCTGATCACTTCCGACGGGGTATTCTCCATGGATGGGGTGATCGCGCAGCTCGATGGTATTCACGAACTGGCTGCCAGGTATGACGCGCTCGTGCATTTTGATGACTGTCACGCCACCGGATTTCTTGGATCGAGGGGACGTGGCACGCACGAGCATTGCGATCTCTTCGGCAGGATCGATCTCACCACCTCCACCCTGGGCAAGGCGCTCGGGGGTGCTTCCGGGGGCTACACCTCGGGACGCAGGGAGATCATTGATCTGTTGCGCCAGCGTTCTCGCCCCTACCTTTTCTCCAACAGCCTGGCTCCGGCCATCGCGGCCGCCTCGCTCAAGGTCTTCGAGTTACTGGAGTCCTCCACCGGGTTGGCCGACCGCGTAAAGGACAACACCGCCTATTTTCGGGAGGCCATGGCCCAGACCGGCTTCCGGATAGCAGGCGCCGATCACCCCATCACTCCCGTCATGCTGGGCGATGCCGCCCTGTCGCAGCGCTTCGCGGAGAAACTCCTTGAGCGCGGGGTCTACGCCATTGGCTTCTTTTACCCCGTGGTTCCGCAGGATACCGCGCGCATCCGCACACAGATTTCGGCCGCCCACACCCGGGAGCACCTCGATCGTGCGGTGGAGGCCTTCATCCGGACAGGCCGGGAACTGGGGGTGATCTAGTGGCCGCAGTCGCGGATGGCTCGGGCTCCTGTTTTCCACCCTCTTCCGCTTCCAGGCTGGACATCGGTGAAGCGGAACGAGAGAAGGGCTCGGATGGAGGCATGGATTCAGCGGCATGACTTCAGCCTGGAGGCGGTTCCGGAGCCTGCCGTGGAGCAATGTCTCGATTTGCTGCAGTCCTTTGACTGGGAAGGTGAACTGACCTGCTACGAAGAGGCTCTGGCGGAAAAGCGGAATCGCTGTCCGCCCGCCCTGGGGCTGGTCGATGGCGATCGCACCCTGCAGGTGATGCCAATTCGCGGGGGGCGCTCGCATTACTCCTACACCTGCGATCACCCCCTGCGGCTTCTCGCCTTCTTCGGAGCAAGCAAGAGCCTCAACGCCTGGGCGATCGGCGATGAACATCGAACGGGCCTCATCAGTCATCACTTCGCGGGGGAACAGGAGAAGCTCGTCGGGGCCTTGTGCCGGCTGACCCGAAAGTGATTGCGCGTTCCGGTCCCGGAGTTTTGGCGGACCACGGCTTTTTTGCTCTCCATTCCATCCCTGTTTGATTGGATCAAGGTTACATGTGGGTCTGGTCGAAACTGGCGGCGTTAAAATGGGAGGACGCCTGGGAGGAGCGCTTTTACGGGAATGGGAATGCAGTGTTGACCCGGCTCAAGGGTGGCAGGTCGGTGCGGGTCGATGTCTATTGTGAGGAGGAAGGAGAGGCGTTGGAGATCGCGGCGCAGTTCGGCGGTTCGGTCAAGGAAGTGGCGGATAGAAACTGGGCGGCTCTTTCGGCTGTGCCCGGTCCGCCCATCAAGATCCGTGAAAGCCTCCTCCTGACTGCCGAAGTGACGCCCCCGGGACTGCGTGAACTGCTGCGGCTCAACGAGGGGCGGGTGGTGGTGAGTATTCCACCCGAGATGGCGTTTGGCACGGGAGATCATCCCACGACGGCCGCGTGTCTGCGTTTTCTGGCCGATGAGGCCAGGGCGCGGAAGGGAGGACGCTGGCGGATGCTGGACCTCGGGTGCGGAAGCGGGGTGCTTGCCATTGCGGCCAATCTGCTCGGGGCGGAGGAGTGCGAAGCGCTTGATTTCGATCGGAAAGCGGTGGAGATCGCGCGTCATAATGTGGAGCGCAACGGGGCGCATGAGGTGCGGGTGGAGGAAGCAGATCTGCGCGAGTGGCGCGTCGAACGGCAGTATGAAGTTGTGGTGGCCAATCTCTTCGCCGATGTGTTGCAGGCCTCCTTCGGAAAGATCCGCCGGACGCTCGGGCCGGGAAGCGCCTTCATCCTTTCGGGAGTCCTGCGTGAACAGTGGCCCGAGACCGAAGAAGCTGCCCGGACAGCTGGCCTGGCCTTCGAGATCGTGAAGAAGAAGGGGAAGTGGGTCTCGGCGAAAGGCGGGATGGCATAGTTCTGGAACCCGGTTCAGGGGACTTCAGGACAGGCAGCAGCCTGGGATCAGGTCCTTTTCGATGGAGCTGTGAGCGACTGATTCGAATTTTTCTTTTGTCGCCAGCCTGTCCCTCGTCGACCATGCCCGCCGTGAAGGGGTTCGTGGTGTTGGCAGTCGTGCTGCTGATTCCCAGCATCGGCTACTTCCATAAGCAGCACTTTCTCAACCATCTCAAGCCCGGGCTGGAGGCTCAGGTGAAGGATGTCCTGGAGGCGGAGGGAGTAGTCGCTCCGGTCGTTCATCTCGATTATCTTGATGCCGTGATCTCCGGGAGGGTTGATTCCAATGAAGAGCGCGCACGAGTGATTGCCACCGTCGATGCGCTGGCGGGGGTGCGCATGACCGGGAAGGGGAAGCGACTCCACACCTATGGCTGGTTACGCATCGAGAGGAGGCGAGGGCGTTTCACTGCAACGGGGGTCGTTTCCGGGGGCCTGGCTGTGCGTCTTCCCGATCCTCTGGAGATGATGGAGGGATGGGACGATGGGTTGGAACGGCGGAAGATAGTGGAAGATCCCGGGGGGATCAGGGATTGGGGGGAGTTCCTCCTCTACTACTTCGGGGAGCCGGGTGACCGCAGTGTGAAGTTGCAGATGGGAGGGTTGACCATGCGCGGGGATGCCACCACCGGGCTGCGGAGCGACTGGCTCTCCAAGGCGAGTGAGGTGGTGTCCAAGGACATGGTTGTCGCCGATTTCAACCTCCGACCCTCGGTCTGTCACTTCCCGGGATACCAGCCCCTCTCGCTGACCGATGAGGCGGTCCTCGAGCAGTTGTGGCGGCAGTTGGACTCAAACGTGGTGACCTTCCGGCCCGGGAGCGAACAGCTCCTGAGCGCGGACCGGGATAAGGTCATCCTGGCAGCCCGGGCCATCATCACGGCGGGGGAAAAGGGTCTTTACGTGGTGGGGGGACATCCGGCGCGGGACGGTAACGCGACTGCGAACAGCCAGCTGGCTCGCCTCCGGGCAGAGGTCGTGGCGAAGATTCTGGTGGATCACGGTGTGGCGGCCGGGCAGATTGAGATTGTTTCCTTCAGTGTCGCCTCGGAGGGAGACCGCGATAACCAGGTGGAGATCGTGGTGAAGTAGAGGAAGAGCGCAGGGCAGGATATCCGGATGGACGCGATTACATACTTCCTCGTCAATTATGGCCTCTACAGCCTGTTTCTGGTCGTGCCGGCCGCCCTGCTGGGAGTCGCCTACGGCTGGATTGCCTGGGGGAAGCACCGGGTAGGCGCGATGGAATCGCGGCAACGCCTCGAGCAGGCTGAGCGGGTGGCTCATGAGGTCGAGATTGCGCTGAGCAGGGAGCGGGAGCAGTTCAAGCTGTATCAGGAGGCCGCAGAAGAGGGTGGAACCTTGCCGGTGCTTCCGGACGCGGAAGGGGCAATGACGGCCTTGCGTCGGGACAACGAGGAACTGGAGAAGATCCTGAAAGCTGCCCGCAAGGAGCGGGAGGAGGCCGAGGCCAGCCTGGAGAGCCTGGCCGGGGATCTCGTGAAACTCAAGGCGGTGAAGGAGGAGCTGGAAAGGACGCTGGCCGCGGGTGGCTCTGCAGGAGAAGAGGAGAAGAAGTCTGGCAAGGCAGGGGTCAGGACGGCTGGACCCTCATGGTCGGACTGCAAGGCGCATCAGAAGAAATTCAAGACGGAGAAACGGGAACTGGAGAAGAAGCTGGCGACCACCGAGCGTGACCTGCAAAAGAAGCTGGCGACTACCGAACGTGACCTGCAAAAGAAGCTGGCGGTTCAGGAGAAGGCCAGCAGGCGCGTGGTGAGCGGCCTTGAAAAGAAGGCGGGAGACCTTGATCGACGACTGCAAAGCAAGGTGTCGGAAGCAGATGAACTGGCCGCATCCCGGATGAAGGTGGAATCCGAGCTCGCGGAAAAGAAGATCGAAGCCCGGGAAACAGGGAAGGAGCTTGAAGAACTCCGCAGGGCCAGGGAGGGAGTGGAGAAGAAACTCAGCGGGATCAGCAAGGAGCGCGACGAGAAGCTGGCGGAGCTGGGGGCCCTGAAGAAGGAGCGGGATGAGCTTGGTAGCAAGCTGCAGGCCGAAGTGAAGGGTCGCAGGCAGGAGGGAGCGCGACTGGAAAAGGATCTCGCTGCCGTGCGGGAGGAAAGGGGCCAACTCGGGAATTCGTTACAGGTTGTCGAAGGGGAGCGCGATGAGAAGGTTCGGGAGCTGGCCTCCCTGCAGAAGGAACGTGAAGCCCTGATGGCGGATCTGGAGTCGACGGAGAAGGGCCGCATGGAAGAGAGGGAAAAGCTGGAGAAGGAGCTGGCGGAGCTGCATCGCGCCCGATCCGGACTGGAGGAGCAACTTGAAGGAGTTGGGGCGGAGCGCGATCAACGCATTGAGGAGCTGAAGGACCTCAGGGGTCAACACCAGGAGATGACGGTTCGCCTCAAGGACGAGGCGGAGAGCCAGGAGGAAAAGCGCGAACAGATCACCAGGGAACTCGAAGAGGTCAAAGGGGAACGGGCGGCGATCGAGGAACGGATGACGGGCGTGGCATGCGAGCTCGACGAGAAGCTGGTGGAATTGACGGATCTGCGGGAAAAACAAGACAAGCTGTCCGGCAAGTTGGAGCAGGAGATCAAGTTTCGGAGCGATGAACAGGAAAAGACGTCTCTGGAGCTGGAGGAATTGCGCGGCAGGAGGGTGGATCTTGAAAAGCAGTTGGCAGTCATTCGGCAGGAAAAGGAGGAGGGTGCGCGTGAGCTGGCCGGGGTGGTTGGAGAGCGGTTGGATCTGGAACGCGCCCTGGTGACCGCTCAGGCGGATGCCGACAAAACGGAGTCCAGGCTGCAGGAGGTGCTGGACGAGAAGGAAAAACTCGAGAGCGGGCTTGCCTCATTGCGTGAGGAACGCAGCGAGGGGGAGCGGGCGCTGAAGGAGGTGAAGGAGGAGAAGGGAGGTCTTGAATCCCGGGTGGGCGAACTGGAGGAGTGTGTCACGAGAACCAGCGGCGAACTGGAAGAGTTGTCCGGGACCAGGGCCGGGCTGGAGGAACAGATTGCGGTCGCCCGCATTGAGATGGAACAAGCCAGGATGGACTTTGACCTGGTCCGGCAGGAGCACGAACACGAGCACCAGGAACTGGAACGACGCAAGGTGGCGGAGACGAAGTGGGCCGAGGAATTACACCGCCTCCGTGAAGAAAAGAAAGAGCTCCATCAGCACATGGCCATTCTTTCGGGTGACAGCAAGGCTGAGGTGGTTGTCAGGCAGCTGAAGGCCGAGAAGGACCGGCTCCGGCACGAACTGGAAGACCAGCAGCGTGAGCGTCAGCAGGTGGAAGATGCCGCTCTCGTGCTGCGCAGGGAGATGCACGGATTGCGGAGCGAGCTGGTGGAGGCCGAACAGAAGCTCGGAGCCCTCGACAAGCTGCAGGGTCGGTTGCTTTCCACCGAGGAACGTCTCGGACGCGCGCAGATGAGGTCACTGGAGGAACACAAGCCCCTCGCGGACAAATTGAAGGCGCTCGAAACGGCTTCCGCGATCTCAGATGAGACCCAGCGCCTCCTCGCCGAGGAGATTGAAGCTCTCAGAACCGGTCGGGAGGAGGCTATTAACGAGGCTGTCGCAGAAGCACGGGAAGAAGCGCAGGAGGCTGCCGGGCGCGCGCGCATGGAAATAGAGACGGCCTTGCGGGCGGAATTGGAGACTGCGAGAGAGAAAGGAAAGCGGAGTGCCGCCGCAGCCAGAGAGTTGCGTGCGAAACTCACCGCGACCAAACGGCCAGCGAAGCGGTCGACAAAGCCGGTGCGCCTGGAGGCCGCGCCTGAGCCGGTGGTCAAACTGCCGTCCAGAGGGAAAGGAAGCCTGGTTGAGGACCCCCGGCTGGGTCCGATTTACCGCAAGGCTCCTGCCGAGGTTGATGATCTGACCCGTCTCCAGGGCGTTGGGGAGGCCATCAGCCGTCGCCTCCACAAGATCGGCATTTATACCTATCGGCAGGTGGTGAAATGGCGGGCGCCACAGGTCAGGGCGATCAACGAGGAACTCAAGCTCGGGGGGCGCATTCGGCGTGATGGCTGGCAGAAGCAGGCCCGGGCCCTGCACAGGGAGAAGTACGGCCAAGCGCCGTAGACACGGTTGAATTTCTGAATTCCGCTTGCATCCGTGAGGAGCAGCGCTATGAACTGCCCCCCCGCTCCAGAGGGGAGTATGTGTTCGCCCAGCGTCCGTGACTCCGCCTCCTGGGCGGCAATCTCAGGCACATATTCTCTCAGATGGATCCAGATTCTCTTTCTTTACGCGTTCAAGGAGTCACTCCCTCCCTTACTCTGGCGGTCACCAATCAGGCCAAGGCCCTGCGGGCGCAGGGTGATGAAGTCTACGGTCTCGCCGGCGGTGAGCCGGAAATGGATACCCCCGACCACATCAAGGCGGCGGCGATCAAGGCTCTTCAGGAGGGTAAGACCAAGTATACTCCGGCAGCTGGTATTCCCGAGTTGCGCGAGGCCATTGCGGGAAAACTCCTCGATGACAACGGCCTGAAATATGAGCCGAAGCAGATCTGCGTCACCTCGGGTGGCAAGCAGGCCTGCATGAACGCCATCATGGCGATGTGCGATGAGGGGGACGAGGTGATCATCCCCGGCCCCTACTGGGTGAGCTATCCCGAGATGGTGCGTCTCTGCGGGGCGGAGCCGGTCATCGTGGAGACCACCGAGGAGAACGGATGGAAGATGACCGCCGAGCAGTTCGAGGAGGCCATGACGCCGAGAACCAAGATGGTCATCATCAATTCCCCGGGCAACCCCACCGGGGCGGTTTATACCGAGGAGGAACTCCGGGCCATCGGGGAAGTGGCCTCCTACGAGGATATTATCATCCTTTCCGATGAGATTTACGAGAAGCTCATCTACGATGGGCAGAAGCATGTGAGCATCGCATCCATCAGCGAGGAACTGAAGGGACTCACCGTGATCTGCCACGGCTTTGCCAAGGCATACTCCATGACCGGTTGGCGATTGGGCTACACCGCAGCTCCGCCTGAGCTGGCCACGGCCATTTCCAAGATTCAAAGTCACACCACATCCAATGCCACCACCTTTGCGCAGTATGGTGCGCTGGCCGCCCTGAGCGGTCCGCAGGATTTCGTGGAGGACATGCGCAATGAGTACGACGTGCGTCGGCAGTTCGTCCATGCCCGCCTGAGCACGATTCCCAATGTGAGCTTCCAGAATCCCGGTGGAGCCTTCTACTTCTTCGTCAATTGCACCCCGCTCGGGCTCAAGTCACAGAATCTCTGCGACAAACTGCTGACGCGCTACAAGGTTGCGGCGGTGCCGGGGATCGCCTTTGGGCATGATGCCGCGGTGCGACTGAGTTACTGCACCACTCTTGATGTGCTCAACGAAGGCATCACGCGCTTCGAGGAATTCTGCCGCGCGCACTAGGGTCTTCGGCGCGGGAATTGGTCAATGGGGGATCAGAGATCGTGATTGACGAAGCTCATGGGGTGGCGATTGCGCCGTTGATGGACACGGCCCGGGTGGCGGGAGCGAAGATCCTGGAGGTGTATGGACGCGACTTCGAGGTCGAGTACAAGGGGGACGATTCCCCGCTCACCGAGGCGGACAAGGCGGCCAACCGGATCATCATGGCTTTCCTGGACTCAAGCCATGCGGGGGTGCCCGTCATCTCCGAGGAGAACAGGGAGATCGCCTACGAGCAACGCCGTGACTGGCATCGTTTCTGGCTGGTGGACCCTCTCGATGGCACCAAGGAATTCATCAAGAAGAACGGCGAGTTCACGGTAAATATCGCGCTGGTGGAGAATGGCCGCCCGGTTCTCGGGGTGGTCTACCGCCCGGTGAACGACATTCTTTATCTCGGGGTGGAGAATGCCGGAGCCTGGCGGATTGAGGGGGGTGGCCATCCCCGGCTCATCGAGGGTGGGCCGCATTATTCGGAGAAGGACCGGGTGCAGGTGGTGGCCAGTCGCTCGCATCTCACCCCCGAGGTCGAGGCCTTCGTGGAAGAACTGCGGGGGCAGGGCAGGGAGGTTGACTTCCTCTCGGCGGGCAGCTCGCTGAAGCTCTGCCTGGTGGCGGAGGGAGCAGCTGACGTTTACCCGCGCTTTGGCCCCACCATGGAGTGGGACACGGGGGCCGCACAGGCGGTGGCCACCGCGGCGGGCAGGCAGGTTCTCAATGCCGAAACCCGTGAGCCACTGTCCTACAATAAGGAGAACCTGCTCAATCCGTATTTCATTGTGGAGTAGGCGTGGTGACGGTGTGATCGGGCAGAGCTCCGGCCGGGATCGCAGGCGCAACCCGCCCCTGTCTTGCAGTTGCCCCACCCGGGGATGGAGAGGTAGACTCACTCAATGACTTCCCGCTATTCCATCTGGATGTTGCTGGCCGGTGTGGCAGTGGGCCTGGTCGTGGGGTACCTCGCGGGACGGGGAATGTTCGGAGGCACCCCCCCCGGGCTCACACCTGCTCCCAGGGACGCTCCCCGTTCGCAGAGTGAGTAGATGGATGCTGATCCCGCCGACCAGGCAGCCATTGTCCCCGCGGGCCTGCAGGCTAGCGCTGCAGATCAAGCTCCATCTGGTCGCCACCGTCGACGGACCAGGCTTCGTAGTTTTGTCGGCGTAGTTCGGAGGAAAATTCCCTGGCGTAGCCGTGGATGGTGGCGACGCGCCTGGGGTTGACACGCCGGACGGCGTCGAGAAGCCCGGGGAAGTCGGCGTGGTCGGATAGCGGAAAGGCTGCGTCTACGCCGAAGCGGTAGGTGGCGTTGGTGTCCAGAGCCCAGCCGGAGAGGATTGCAGTTCTGAGGTTGGGGATGGCCCGGTATTCTTCCGAGCGCATCACATTGGGGGGACAGATGAGGGCGTGCCCGCCCGGAACGGTGCCCTCAAAGGTGAGCGGTTCAGGAAGCTGGCAACCGGCTTCCCGACAAGCCGCGGTCATTTTTGCGACCGCGGGGTGCGAGACGGCCGGGATCCCGGACCGGGTGAGAATGGCCTGGACCTCCTGGGCCTTGCCCAGGGAGTAGGCGAGCAGAGCAGGGACAACACCTTCTTCCAGGCACTGGTTGACGAAGTTGAGAATCATCCCGGTGATCTCGTTCTCGCCGGGAAAGACCCATTTGGGAGCGCCGAAGGTGGTTTCCATCACGAGGGTGTCGGCCCGCCGGAAAACGGGTTCTTCGGCAGTGAGGCTGTGGTGCACCTTGAAATCCCCTGTATAGAGGAGCGATTCTCCATCGGCCTTACGGGTCACGTGGAGCATGGCGGACCCGTAAATGTGGCCTGCGGGGAGGAGTTGCAGGCGGAACGGGCCTACTTCCAGGGGTTCATGGAAGGGATGCGGATTGAGACGCTCGTCGGCGACGTTGTAGCGTGTCTTGAGGAGGTGCGCAGTGGGCTCGGAACAGAGGATGTTCTCATGGCGCCCGAAGTGATCGGCATGGGCGTGGGATACGAAGCCGTTCTCCCGTGAACGACGTGAGTCGAGGAACAATTCGAGCTCGGTCAGGTAGAGGCCGTTCTCAGTCTCGAGCGGGATCGGGTCGCGCATGGGTGATCGGAGTAGCTTTCTGTATACCGCAGGGAGATCACTGTGAATCGGAATGTCGCGATCGCTATTGTGTGCTCGGCCGGTGGGGAGAATCATCCAGGAGGGCCTTCACCTCCCCGACGAGGAAGGCAGACCCGGTGACCAGGGTGGGGAGGGCCGCGGGAACATCGAAGGCGGATTGCAGATTCTGGTGGACTTCGACGGACGGGAAACTGGCGGGCAGCAGGGTGGCCAGTTCGGCAGGTGGTAGGGCCCGGGGCGAATTCACGGGAACGAAGTGCATCCGGTCCGCGATGGGAAGAAGAGCCTCCAGGATACCGGCAATGTCCTTGGATTCCACCGCCCCGAAGATGAGGTTGGCCTTGCCCTCACCAAACTTGCGCACCCAGGTGGCGGCCAGGGCAGCGGCCGCCGCGGGGTTGTGGGCGATATCCAGAACGAGTCCGGCGGCGATGGCCCCGGGGCCGGACTCGAGGCGTTCGAAGCGGCCGGGCCAGCTGGTGGAACCCAGTCCGGCCTTTACCGTTTCATAGCTGAGGGTGATGCCGGCGGAGTGGAGAGCCGCCAGGGCCAGAGCGGCGTTTTCGTGCTGGTGTTCTCCGGTCAGGCCCAGGGCGTAGCCGTGGAGCGGTTTCTCGACAAACTCAAGGGGAGCGCGACGCTCGTTGGCAACCTGTTCAATGATGGTGCGTGCCTCGGGAAGTTGCGGGGAAGAGAAGACCTTCTTCCTGGGAACGATGATGGAAGCCTTCTCTGCCGCGATTTCGCCCAGGGTTTCTCCCAGCCATTGCTGATGATCGAGGGCGATGGGAGAGAGAACCGCCACATCGGCCGGGACAGCGGTGGTGGCGTCGAGGCGTCCACCCATCCCGGTTTCGAGGATGACCAGCTCGCAGGCACGCTCAGTGAAATATTTCATGGCAAGGGCAAGGCTCAGCTCGAAGAAGGTGGGATGGGTCTCCCATTCCGTCACCAGCTCCCGCAGGGCGGTGAGGTGGGAGGCGATTTCGTCCTCGTTGATTTCGATGCCTGAGACGCGGATACGCTCACCGTATCGGACAAGATGGGGAGAAGTGAAAAGTCCCGTGCGGGTTCCGGTTGCACGGGCCACTGACTCTATGAACGCACAGGTCGAGCCCTTGCCGTTGGTGCCCGCCACGTGAATGACCCTGGTCCTGCGCGGGGGATACGCGAGGTATTCGCGCAGGAGCCGCTTGGGATTCTCCAGGCCCAGCTTGATTCCGAAAAGCTGGGAGGAGTAGAGCCAGTCGAGAGCCTCTGAGTAGTTCACCAGTCAGGGTTTACTCTAGACGGGCATCATGTAGCCCAGCAGTTGAACCAGTCGCTCGCGTAGAAAACGGCGTTCCACGATGGAGTCGATGAGGCCGTGCTCAAGCATGAACTCAGCTGTCTGGAAGCCCGGAGGAAGATCCTGATGGGTGGTTTCCTTGACCACGCGTGGTCCGGCAAAGCCGATCATGCACCTGGGCTCAGCCAGGTTGATGTCGCCGATGGAGGCAAAGGAGGCGGTCACACCCCCGGTAGTGGGGTGGGTGAAGACGGAGAGGTAGGGCAGTCCGGCATTGTTGTGCCGGGCAATGGCGCCGCAGGTTTTGGCCATCTGCATGAGGGAAAGCATCCCTTCCTGCATGCGGGCACCGGAGGAGGAGGAGATGATGATGAGCGCGCGTTTCTCCTCGGTGGCGAGTTCTATGGCCCGGGTGATCTTCTCGCCGACCACCGAGCCCATTGATCCGGCGAAGAACTTGAAGCCCATGACCGCCAGCATGACGGGATGGCGGCCAATGCTTGCACGTCCCGTGATCACCGCCTCATTCATCTTGGTCTTTTCCTTGAGGAGCGCGATCTTGTCGTCGTAATTTTCGAAGTCGAGCGGGTTGGCGGACTGCAGGGATTCGTCGGTCTCCTCGAAGCTGTCAGGGTCGGTCAGGAGGGTGATGCGATCGTGCGCATCCATGAGGAAGTGGTGGCTGCAGTGGGTGCAGACCTGGTAGTTCTGCTTGAGGTCCAGAGTGTGGATCAACTCACCGCAATCCGGGCACTTGGTCCAGAGATCATCGGGGACCACATCCTTCTTCTTTTTGCCACGACGGAGCTTCGGCTTGTCAAAGATACCCATGGCGGGGAGCGCTAAGTCTTGAAAGGAATATGCGAGACGGCTGCTGGTCTTCGCTTGGGATTACTGGCGCGGAAAGGAAATCTACGGGCGGTGGAGCACTTGAATATTATCCTCGCAGGACGGTGAGGACAACCACCTTTTCGGCCCCTCCTTCCTCAATCAGGACGCGGGCGCATTCCTCTGCGGTTGAACCGGTTGTGAATACATCGTCAACAAGCAGAACGGGATTATTCCGGAGGCTCTGGACCCGCCGTTCGCGACCGCTTAGACGGAAAGCCCCGCGCAGGTTGGCAAGGCGTTCGGTTCGATTGAGGAGGGTCTGCTGATTGGTGTGGCGAACGCGTCGCAGAGCCTGCTCACAGCGCAGTTTGCGCCGTTGGGCCAGGATTCTTGCGATCTCGTAGGATTGATTGAACCAGCGCCATCGCTGCCGTCGCCAGTGCAGGGGGACGGGGACGAGGACCCAGGGGGGATCACATTGCGTGGCCACCCGTGGATCGTCCCAGGCTTCTTCGGTCAGAAGCGCAAGTTCACGATGCAGATGGATCTGTCTTCCATACTTGTAGGCGTGCATGAGTTCGCGTGCCTGGCCATGTGCGCTGGCAGCCGCCCGGGCAAATTCGAAGGTGAACTCCAATCCGCGGCATTGACTGCAGAGCGTGTCCTCAGGCACGAATCCCTCGATCTGTTCGCCACATTGGATGCAATAGGGCTTCTCGATTCGCGGAAGACCGTCCCGGCAGGGGAGGCAGAGGTAGCGCCCGTCCCGGAGGGGGGCCCGGCAAAGGGCGCAAGATGGCGGGTAGAGGAAATCGAGCCAGCGGGCGGGGGACATCTTGGAAGAACTATTCAGGGCCATGAGACAATTTCCAGAGCAATGCAGGGACCGCACAGTTCCCGGGGAACATCGGGTCACGAGTTCGCTGTTGAAGGGATCCCGCGAGCCTGGTGCTTCAGTCCTCGGGGGGAATCGTTCCTTCGTCGGGACGAGTAGCTCGACTGGGGAAGATTCGGACAAAGAGCATGACGAGAAGAGCGGTGAGCGACAGGGTGGCAAGGGGGACCAGACCTTCCTTGAGATTGGAGCCGATGAGGTAGCGCAGGTCTTCATTCAGCTCGGAAGTGCGGATGGCGATGCGTTTGAAGGAGCTGTAGGCGAAGATCCAGCCCGTGTGGAGTCCGATGGGGAGCCAAAGGGAGGCGGTGGCATAGCGCGAGTAGGCCAGAATCAGACCGACCACGGTCAACGAGATGAACTCGAAGAAGACGAGTTCGAAATTCTGGAAGCGCATCACAATGGCCTGGAGTAACTGGAACCCGGAGAGGGGGCTGTTGGGATCGATGTAGATGGCTCCCGCGGGAATGGCCGCGTCCTGGACGAAGACGGCCACATCGTTCGGGGGTTGGAGAAAGTGGAGGGCCGAGAAGAGGAGAGACACGACAATGATCGCGGTGGCAGGGCGGAATGCACGCAGGCAAATGCCGAGAAAGACGCCCCGGAAGATGATCTCTTCCAGGAGCGAAGCCGTGATGGCGGGTCCAACCGATTTTTTCCACGCCATGTTCCAGGGGACGGGATCCCTGAGGGTGAACCATTCCATCGAGATAAGGAGCCATCCCATGCCGAAGAGAAGTCCGGCGGCGAGGATGAATCCGGTCAGGAGCTGAAGCGGACCCCACTTGCTGTTGCGGAGCGGTTGCCCGCCTGATGGTGCCACCATGCGGGAGGGGAGATAGACCGACCAGGGAGAATCACGCAGAGGAGCGGGCTCCCGGCGCAGTCTGAGAGCGAAGAGGAGGGGGAACGACAGCAGGAGGGCGGCTGCCAGCAGGCAGCGCTTGAAGTACTTCGGGAATTCCGCCTTCCGGGCGTGTTCGCCGATGTAGTCGATCACCCCGTTGAAGCTCCGCTCTTCGGTGGCCTCGCCGAGCATGGTGCCGGCATTGTAGAGCCAGGGAGTGGCGAGGGCGGCCAGGAGGAAGCAGGAAATGAGATAGAGCACGAGCTTGGCGGCGTCGCTTCTGAGCACTCTCATTTCGTTGCGATCTGTAGGCGGCAGGGGCAAAAAGTCAAATCGTGTTTGTTCTTGGGATTTGGGCACAGACCCGTATGGGAGAGGCGCATGCAGCGGCATTCCTGGCGTGAACACACCGAGCAGGGAGTCCGGTTTTACCGGGCCTCCCATCACTCCACGAACTGGACCTTGCAGTCCAAGCTCAAGGATGAGGAGGAGTGGCAGCTGCATGATCCCATCGGCGAGGAAGAGTGGCGCAAGCTGCGCGAGGTGCTCTGGCGCAAGTACCAACGGGGGCGTTGCCCATGGCAGTTTCTCGAACGGATTGACAAGAGACTGGAGGATCTGACGGAAGGGGATCCGGATGCTCCTGGGGAGAGAGGTGGCGACAAGGGGGACCAGTGAGCAGTGACGCGGACAGTTGGCGGGAGTGGGACCGGCAGCATTGCTGGCATCCCTTCACTCAGCACGCGGAGTGGGGGAAGGCGGGGGAGGAAGTGGTGCTCGTCGGAGGGGAGGGCCCGTGGTTGATCGATACGGAAGGACGGCGTTACTTCGATGGCAACTCGAGTATCTGGACCAATATCCACGGTCACCGCCATCCCCGGCTCGATGAGGCCCTCAGGACCCAGCTCGATGAGATCGCGCACACCTCGTTTCTGGGGTTCGCCAATCCCCGGGCCGCGGAACTGGCCAGACGGCTGGTCGATTTCTTTCCCCCTGGCACGCTGGAGCGGGTCTTCTTCTCGGATGACGGATCCACCGCGGTGGAGGTTGCCATCAAGATGGCGATCCAGTACCGCCAGCAATCCGGTGAGCCCGAACGGACCAGTTTCGTCTCCTTCGAGAATGCCTACCACGGGGACACCATGGGGGCCGCGTCGCTGGGAGGAGTCTCACTCTTTTTCGATCGTTTTCGCAGCTTCGGCTTTCCTGCAACAAGGGTGGGCTCGCTTGCGGATTTGCGCGCGCTGTCCGCCGCGGAAATTGCGATTACGGCTGCGGTGGTGCTGGAGCCCCTGATCCAGGGGGTCAACGAAATGCGGCCCTGGCCCGTGGGGCAACTGGCGGAGATCCGGGCCTGGTGTGACGGGCATGGAGTTCACCTGATCCTCGATGAGGTGATGACCGGTTTCGGGCGCACCGGGACGATGTTCGCCTGCCAGCAGGAAGAGGTCATCCCGGATTTCCTCTGCCTCGCCAAGGGGTTGACCGGGGGCTACCTGCCCCTGGCCGCCACTCTGACGACCGAGGCGATCTTTGATGCCTTCCTCGGGGAGAGGGAGCGCACGTTCCACTACGGACATAGCTATACCGCCAACCAGCTTGGCTGTGCCGCGGCCCTGGCCAGCCTGGAGGTGTTTGAGAAAGAGAGTGTGCTGGAGGGGCTTTCGCCCCGGGTGGAGGCCCTCGCGCAGGGGCTTGAAGCGATTGTTCATCCTTCCGTGCACGAGGTGCGCCAGTGCGGGCTCATTGCCGGACTCGAGCTGCGGCAGGAAAGTGGAGAACGTTTTCCAGCCGCCGAACGCATGGGAGAGCGGGTCTGTGTCGCAGCCCGCGCCCACGGATTGCTGACCCGCCCCATCAGGGACACCATCGTGCTGATGCCGCCCCTGTGCAGCACGACGGAAGAGATTATCGGAGCGTGTGAAGCGCTGGGCAGGGCCGTAGAGGAGGTGTGATGATGAAATCAACCTTCATTGCTTCTTTTTCTTCTTCACGTTCACTTCATTCCAAGGCTTGGCACCCACCCGCCTGGCCCAGGCTTCGTAAGCACGTTGCAACTCCTCAACCTTCCCGGGCATGGCGCGGGAGAGGTCGTTCAATTCGCTGCGATCCCTGTCCATGTCGTAGAGCTCCCAGGGAGTGTCATGGATGGCCACCAGCTTGTAGTTTCCCCTGCGGATAGCGCGGTTGCCCTCGTGCTCCCAGAAAAGCGTGCGTTCCTGTTTCCTGTCCCCGGCAAAAACAGGCAATAAACTCTCTCCCTCCATGCCTTCAGCCGCCAAGCCCGCTGCCGCAAGGCAGGTGGGCGCGATATCAATGAGGTGACCGGGCGCGTGGCGGAGTTCCCCCCTGGCCTTGACCTGGTGCGGCCAGTGCACAATCAGCGGGGTGGCCACCCCGCCCTCGTGGGTGTAGCGCTTGTACATCCGGAAGGGAGCGTTACTCAGGTTGGCCCAGCCGCGTCCGGAACTCGATGACCAACCGCCGCGCCTGCCCCACTCTGCGTAATTGTCCACGCGCGTTTCGGGATGCTTGCCACTCTTGGCAAAGAGGCCGCGCCAATCGTGTACGCCCGTGCCGGGCACACCGTTATCGACCATGTACAGAATCAAGGTGTTTTCCAGCCGGCCTGCCGACTCAAGTTTTTCCACAATGCGGCCAATATTCTGATCCATCCGGTCAATGATGGCGGAGTAGAGTGCCATCTTGAAATCCAGCTCATCCCGCAGCTTGGCATCGTAGGTTTCCCACCTGGGAACATCCAAGGGCGAGAGCGCCCATTCTTTCTTGATCAATCCCAGCTTCACCATTCGCTCATAACGTTTCTGGCGAAGTCTGTCCCAGCCCACGTCCCGAAAGCGGCCACGGTATTTTTTGGTATCCTCCTTGCGTGCATGCAGCGGGAAATGAGGCGCGTTGTAGGCCAGGTACAGGAAAAGGGGCTGGTCGGCGTGTTGCTTGAAGGATTCATCCATGAAGTGCAGGGCATAGTCAGTGAACACGTCCGTGGTGTACCATTCCTGATCCGGATGCAGATGGTTGGTGGGGGTCTCGGTGCCGGGCAGCACTTCCCTGTCATCCAGGAAAACCGGGCAATGCTTGAGAACGGTAAAGTAGGAATCAATGAAATTGCGCGTGCCGTAAAAGCGGTCAAAGCCGCGGGCAACTGGCGACTGTGCCGGGTCCGTTCCGAGGTGCCACTTGCCGGTCATCATCGTGCGGTAGCCGCCCTTCTTCAGGCGCTCGGCCAGAGTCGGCACATGGGGCAGGATGGTGCCGCTGTAGCTGGGGATTCCCCGGTCCCTGGCCATGTGCCCCATGCCCGCCTGGTGCTGGTAGACCCCGGTCAATAAGGATGCACGTGAGGGGCAGCAGCGTCCGGTGTTGTAAAACTGGGAAAAGCGCAGGCCATTGGCGGCAAGCTTGTCCAGTGCCGGCGTCTCGATTTCGCCACCATAACAGCCCAAATCTGAATAGCCGGCATCATCGGCCAGGATCACGACGATATCCGGCTGTTTCCGTTCCCCGCCGACTGCCGCGAGGAGCTGCAGTAATACGACAAGGGCAGGAAGGAGGACTCTCACGAATTGAACAAATTATCTGATGGTCACCTGCAGGTTTGAGAGCACGCCGTTGATGGGGCTCTTTGGAGCTTCGGAATCCACCGGATTTTTGTCGTCATGACCGATGCAGAAATCTTCCTGCGGGTGCTTGTTCAGAAGACCGGGTGATTTTGCTTCAACCGATTTTTCGCCAACCTGGATTGAGAACGTTTCCCTGGTGAGCCGGGCGGTGATCTCCATTTTCTCTCCCGGTGAGCCAAATGCGATTTTTTGCACGGCATTCGTCCCGAGGCGGAGGGCAAAAAAGAGAGTGCCGTCCCTGGCGTAAAGGGCGTAACCCACCGCAGAGCCCCCATGGGCCAGGAGGATGCCATTGGGTTTTTTGCCGGGCTCAATTTCCACGGTGGTCTGAATAGTGAAGGGTTTGCCGGCCATATCGGGTAACGATGCGCTGGCGTAGGTGTCGCCCAGTCTGGCCTTGTCCCAGTTGATTGGTTTGGCGGGTTTCCCAGGTTTTTTGGCCGGGCGTTTGCGGCTGGTGGTGGGATAAAGCGTCACCGGATTCTGCACGATTCCGGCTGGTCGTTTGTTGGCGGCAATATCTTGGGCCATTTGCGCCGCCATTTTTTCCAGCTTCCCGACAATGGCTGGGTTCTCCTTTGCCAGGTTGGTCTTTTCACCGATTTCTTTTTCCAGATTGTAGAGGCGCCCTCCCCTGGCCAGATCTGCATCGCGCTGGCGAATGCCCATGCCGAGGGATTGGCCGGTGAGGGCCAGTTTCCATGGACCCTGCCGCACCGCCTGCAGTTTGGTGCCCTGAAAATAATGCCAGGTATCACGCGGGGACGCTTCGGTTTTGCCGAGCATCCACTTCGATACGTCCATGCCATCAATCTTGATGTCTTTTCTGACTTTTCCGCCAGCCAGTGAAACGAAGGTGGGGAGCACATCGGTGGTGCCGGCAATGCCGGCAGATTCAGTGCCCGGGGCAATGGTGCCGGGCCACCAGGCGATGGTGGGTTCGCGCACACCGCCTTCCAGGGTGCAGCCCTTGCTGCCGCGCAAGGGGCCGGATACGCCGCCGGCCTTGCCCTTGGAAGCCCACGGACCGTTGTCACTGGTGAAGAGGACAAAGGTATTCTCTGCGATCTTCAGTCGTTCCAGGGTTTTGAGTATCTGCCCCACACTCCAGTCGACTTCCTCCACCCAGTCGCCATAGGTGCCATTGCTGGATTTTCCGACAAAATCCGGATGGGGAAAGAGGGGCACATGCATGGCGGTGTGGGGCAGGTAGAGGAAAAAGCTCTTGTCTGCCCTGGCGTTGGTCTCAATGAATTTCACCGCTTCCCCGGTGTATTCACGGGTGACGCGACGCTGACCTTCATCCTCGAGGAGTTCAGCCACCTTTTCGTCACGCATCAGGGGATGAACCCGCTTGCCGTTGGCGGTGGCAGTGCGGCCCATGTCATTGGAGTAGGGGATGCCGAAGTAGCCATCAAAACCCTGGCGCGTAGGCAGGAATTCGCGCTGATCCCCCAGATGCCACTTGCCTACACACATGGTGGCGTAGCCCAGTTCCTTCAGGTAATCGGCCACTGTATGCTCCGTGGGGTTGAGTCCATTGCGGCCGGCTGGAAAGAAAACGCCGGGGACACCCACCCGCGGCGCGTAGCAGCCGGTCAGGAGCTGGGCACGCGAGGCCGAGCAAACCGGGGCGGCGTAGAAACTGGTGAGCTTGCGGCCTTCCCTGGCCATGCGGTCGAGGTTTGGCGTGCGGTTCAGTCTGGAGCCGTAGGGGCCGATATCGCCATAGCCCATGTCATCAATGAAGATGAGAACCAGATTCGGCTGTTCCTTTGCGGAGAGGGAAAAGGCAAAGAGTGACAGGAGGGGGATCAGAAATTGTTTCATGCGGTGGGTGATCCTGACGGGCCGTTTTCTGGTGCAGCGAGTTCGGAGAGGTCGATCTTCCTCGTTTCGGTGATACGCACTCCCAGGCGGCGCGACACGATTCCGAGGGAGCGGTCGGCGTCGTCGGTCAGGAGAACGGAGAGAGAGCCTGTCTCGCTTGAATCGGTGAAGGCATCATGTCGGCGCAGGCTTTCTGCCAGGGCGAGGGCGGTGGCAGTGGGAGTATCGGCAACGGGCCTGCCGAACACCCTGGCGATCTGATCCGCCAGCAGGGGATAGTGGGTGCAGCCCAGGATGAGGGCATCGCACTCATGGAGGCGGGAGGGTTCAAAGTAGTGTTGCAGGACCTTCATGGTGAACGGTTCATCCATGCAGTCCTCCTCGATCAGGGGCACCAGCAGGGGAGTGGCCACCGAGACCACCTCGGCTGCGGGCTCGAGGTGTTCAATGGCATGCCGGTAGGCGTCGCTTGTGATTGTGGCCCTGGTGGCAAGGACTCCGATGGGGGCGGAACCGTTGAGCTTCAGCGCCGCTTCCGCACCGGGCACGATCACTCCGGAGACGGGGAGGGCGGTCCGGGCGGCCACGGCGTCGAGGGCGACTGCGGAGGCCGTGTTGCAGGCGATGAGAATTTCCTTCACGCCGGTGTGTTCAAGGTAGGCAGCGATCTGGGTGGCGTATTCGGTGACCGTGCCCGGACTGCGCGATCCGTAGGGAACGCGGGCGGTGTCGCCGACATAGACGATGTTCTCGTGGGGAAGGTGCTCCTGGATGGCGTTGACCACCGTGAGCCCGCCGATGCCGGAGTCGAATACGCCGATGGGGAGGGAATTCATGAGGGAGAGGCGTGCGGTTACTCCGGCACCTTGATCCGCGCATTGCGGACGAGAACGGGCGACCCGCCGCGGCTGAGGTTCTGGAAGCCGATGCGTCCCTTGCGCGGGCGGTCCCGCAGGGCGGGAGCATCCTTGCCATTGTGCCTCTTGATGATGGAGGTCTCCTTCCCGAGGTCGTGGTCGAGGATGACGGTCCCGTTGAGCACCACCTTGACATGGGCGCCCTTGAGGGTGATCTGGTAGCGGTTCCACTTCTCCGGCTGGTAGACCTGCTTGACCGGAGCGAGCGCTCGGTAGAGACCTCCAGTGAGCTCGGAATCCCTGGCCTTGGTGTTGTAGCGGTAGTCCGCCATCTGCAGTTCAAGGCCGTCGAAGGCCGGATCCCCGGTGGCGGGCGAGCGCAGGGCACAGCCGCTGTTGCCCTGTGGTCCCAGCTTGAAATCGAACTGCAATTCAAGGTCAGAGTATTCCGCATTGCTGATCAGCCACGATCCGCGTGCTCCTCCGCCGTTGAGGACACCCTTCTCCACCATCCACTGGGCGCCTTCCGGTCCCGGTTTGGAGACATCGGCCCACGCCCGCACGACCCAGTCCTTGGGCACGCCGTCCACCGGGAAGAGGGGCTTGAACTCGTCAGCCCGGGCGGTAGTGAGGGTCACCATCAGGGCAAGGATCAGGGCAAGGTCTTTCCTGAGCATGAATCGATCCTGCCCCAGGCAAGGCCACAAGCCTATGGCAAAAGCACATTCCCGGTTTCTTTTTGGCGGGTGCTGCTTCTGTCCCGTCCTGCAGGCCGGGGCAGGAAACTTGAAACTCGCGCTGCGGGGGGAGATGTCCTAGGACGAGAGAGCCATGAAACACTTCCTGTTCCTCATCCTGGCAGGGTCCCTCACCCCGGTTCTTGCTGCGGCCGAGCTCTCGTGGCCCGGGTTGCTCGGCCCTCAACGCAACGGCTGGGTGAGCCACTTCAAGGTTCCGGCCCGCTGGCCGAAGCAATTGCAGAAGACCTGGAGCATGGAGGTGGGGACGGGTTACGGGACACCCCTGGTGGCGGGGAAGCGCGTCTACCAGCATGCCCGCCAGGGGGAGGAGGAAGTGCTCTGGTGTCTTGACCTGGCGAGCGGGAAAAGGGTGTGGCGCAGGAGTTATCCCGCGCCTTTCAAGATGGGCGGGGGAGGGGAGCGGCATGGCAAGGGACCGAAGTCCTGCCCGGTGCTGGCGGACGGACGCCTCTTCACCCTGAGCATCACCGGGGTGATTCACGCCTGGGATGCCGAAAGCGGGAGCCTGCTCTGGCGCAAGGATTACCGCGGGAAGTGGGAGAAGGGAAACAAGCCCAACTGGGGCGTAGCCACCTCGCCCATCGTGGACGGGGACCGTCTCATCGTGCACCTCGGCAATGACGGGGCCGGCGCGCTCATGGCCTTTGAGGTGAAATCCGGCAGGGAAGTGTGGCGGCAGGGGGAGCATGGCACCTCGTATTCCTCGCCGCTTCTGGTGGAGATCGCGGGTGTGCGGCAGGTGGTGCAGTGGAATCACGAGACCCTCGCCGGGGTGGAGAGCAGGACGGGGAAGCTGTTGTGGGAGTATCCCGCCCCTCACCTGGGCCATAACCAGAACATGCCCACCCCTGTCTTTCACAGGGGGCGGATCCTGCTGGGTGGGGAGAACCGGGGGATCAAGTGTCTCGAACCGGTAAACAAGGACGGGAAGTGGTCGGTGAACCGGCTCTGGCATCAGCGCAAGGTGGCCCTCGACATGAGCACCGCGGTCATCAACGGCGACCATCTCTACGGGATGTCGCATTTCAAGATGGGGCAGATCTTCTGTCTCGATCCCCGGGACGGTGAAATCCGCTGGCTCAGTGAAGGGAGAATTGGCGAGAATGTGGCCTTCCTCGCCCTGGAGGATCATGTCGCCGCCCTCCGGGCCAACGGGGAGCTCCGCATCATTGCCGCCGACAGCACGGGCTACCGGGCCCGGGCCACCTACCGGGTTGCTCCCGACCAGACCTGGGCTCCTCCGGTCCTCCTCGACAACCAGCTCCTCATCAAGGATCTCAACCGGCTCACCCTCTGGTCCTTTGACCGCTGAGCCGGTTGGCTCCACGGGGACTTCCAGGCACGCCACGGACTATCGACAGGACCTTGAATTTGTAACATCATCCTGATCCGCGAGAAATTCATCAGCATGAGACCGGCTCCCATTTTTTTCTCCGCATGTCTGGTTCTGCAGACTGTCATCCTCTGTCCGCCGGTGCTGAGGGCCGGGGAAATCACGTTCTCTCCTCACACCTTTACCATTCCCGAGGGCTACACCCTGAAGCGGGTCGCTGCACCGCCCCTGGTGCAGAGGCCCATTCACATGTGTTTCGATGAGAATGGCGTGCTCTACGTCACGGACAGCTCCGGGAACACGGACAACGCCCCGACTCAACTCAAGAACCCAAGTCATCGGGTATTGAGGTTGGTTGATCAGGACGGCGATGGGGTCTTTGATCAAGCGACCGTCTTTGCCGAGCGGCTGCCTTTTCCGGAGGGCATCCTCGTGTATCAGGGCGCGGTTTATGTGGGAGCTCCTCCACACATCTGGAAACTCCGTGATACGAATGGCGATCACACGGCCGATGAGCGGACGGTCTGGTTCGACGGTGGATCCATCGAAGGTTGCGGCAACGATATGCACGGACCCTACGTGGGGCCGGATGGATATTTCTACTGGTGCAAGGGGGCGTTTGCTCCGCAGAGTCACGTGCTTGGCAATGGGAGGACGTTCAAGTCGAGGGCGGCCCATATCTATCGTGCCAGGCCCGATGGCAGCGAGCTGGAAGTGGTGATCACCGGCGGGATGAACAATCCCGTGGGGCTGGCATTCAGTAACACCGGGGAGCGTTTCTTGAGCGGAACCTTCTTTGACCTGTCCGGACCTGGAAAACGCGATGGCATTCTCCATGCCGTCTACGGCGGGATCTACGGCAGGAAGAACGACCGTGTGCTCGCACCGCATCCAGGTTCGGGAGGGTTGTTGCCGATTCTCACCCAGATGGGACCCGCGGCCCCTTCGGGAATCGTGATGCCCGGAAGTGATGCGCTCGGACTCCGGGGTGATCTGCTTTGCGCCGACTTCAACCTGCGCCGCATCTCAAGGCACCGGTTGTCCCGGTCCGGATCGACCTATTCTGCCGAGACGAGTGCCTTTCTTGAGAGTGATCAGACGGATTTTCATCCCACCGATGTGATGGAAGATGCGGATGGCAGCCTGCTCGTGGCGGATACGGGCAGTTGGTACATGATCTGTTGTCCGACCTCGAAGGTGGCCAAGCCCCATGTTCTGGGCGCCATTTATCGGGTCCAGAGGAAGGGAGCGCTCACGCCCGAAAACTCCCGGGGCTTCGAACTGGATTGGAGCAAACCTGAAGTCAGCTGGCTTTCTGATGGTCGGCCCGCGGTGGTCAAGCGGGCCATCGATGCCCTTGCCCAGGAGGGAAACATCGAGGAATTGCGCAGGGCCAAAGCCCGTATTCCCGCCCTCTGGACCCTGCACCGCATCCCGGGTCAGGCGGCGCGCACGGTGGTGCGCGGGTTCCTGGGCGAGGCAAATCCGGAGGTGCGCGCGGCGGCGATCCACAGCGTGGGACTGTGGCGCGATCCAGCCGCGGTGGAGCCGTTGATCGGCCTGTTGGGCGGTGATGCCCGCCAAAGCCGACTGGCAGCCATGGCCCTGGGCCGGATCGGTGATCGCCGGGCGGTGAAGCCCCTGATGGAGGCCGGTTCGAAGAAGATGGATGCGTTCTTGAGGCACGCCATCATCTATTCGCTCTACGAGATCGGAGATACCCGGAGCCTTTCCGAGGATGATCCGCTGGGAAGGCAGGTTCGTCTCATGCACAAGCTTGACGAAGCGGATCCCGTGTCCCAGGCCATGCCCGGGATCCAGCTCGCGGATGCCGTCGAGCCCGATCCGGAAGCGGCGGCTCTTCAACAGACGCGTCTCAGGAAACTTTCCGCCCTGCTGCCGGAGGGAGATCCGGAACGAGGGAGGAAGATATTCCACGATGCTGCCAGATCCTTGTGCCTCACCTGCCATGTCATGGGGGATCAGGGGGTGAAGTTTGGACCCGACCTGACCGGAATCGGCTCCATCCGCAGCGAACAGGACCTGCTGGAGGCGATCGTCTATCCCAGTTCATCGATTGCCCGTTATTACGAACTGGTGACGGTGCGGACCGGGAAAGGGGAAACAGGAGGCCTGATCCTGAGAGACACCGTGGATAAGATGGTTCTCTCGCCGGCGCCCGGAGTGGAACACCCCGTGCCGATTCGGGACATTAAAGCGGCAAAATACTCGAGCATCTCGTTGATGCCACGGGTCTTTGACGGCCTGTTGAAACCTGGAGAAATCGCCGACCTGGTGGCCTATTTGAAAGCGGCCCGGTTGCCGACCACTCTGGTGTCCACCGGGGGGAATCCGGACAGGCAACAGGAAATTCCCCCGCATCAGCCGGTGAACCTGCCAGGGTTGCACGCCTACGCGCAGAAGAGCATTGCGGCGGGGGAGGAGATCGAATTCCGGGTCAGCAGCAGCGTCCCTTACGACTTGAGCGTCGTGCGACTGGGGCAGGATCCCGAGAACCGGGACAAGGATCCGGTGCTGAAAACCTTTCGTGTCGAAGAACCGCAATCGCAGGCGATCCATCCGGGGTCCTACGTGCATGTGGCCAAGGCCCTGCCTGTCGAGAGACGCCTGTCGCAGCTGACTTTGGAATGCTGGATCCGCCCGTTCAAGTTGACCGGCTGGCAGGGCTTGATCACCCAGCACGATTATCCGGAACGTTGTGGAGTAGGGTTGTTTCTTAGCGAGGGGAGGATCATTTTTGGCACCGGGGCAGGAGGCGCTTACGATCAGGCCGCCTTTCACCAGACCCAGCCCGGGTTGATCAAAGTCCAGCAATGGCATCATCTTGTTGGCTGCTGGGACGGAACGAAAAAACGGATCTACGTGGACGGAAAACTCGCGGCTGAGTTTCCCTTTGCCGGAGCGGTGCGACCCGGGGAGACCGCCCTGCGCATCGGTGCCTATGGTCAAAAGGGAGAGGCGGTGAACTTCTATAACGGCGACATCGCGATGTGCGCTATCTATGACCGGGCTCTGAGTGAGGATAAAATAAGGAAACGCTTTTCCGATCGCGGCTTGAATATCCTCAAGGATGACCGCCTGCTGGCCTGCTGGCCGTTCGCCGAGGAGCGTGGCGCCCGGGTTGCCGATGCGGGCCCGGATGGACGCGAGGGACGGATCATCAACCGGGGAACCTGGATGATCGGCGGACCGAGCTTCGATGCGGCGGCAGTCGGCCGACACGATGCGGCCTACGATCCGGCCAGGGATCCCAAACGTGGACATGGGCTGAGGCTGGCCGCCGACGAACTCTACAACGCCCGCTGGAAAGCCAGCCATCGGTTCCGTGTTCCCCCCGATGCCAGGTCCGGTGTCTACGCGGGACGCTTTGATTTCAAGCTGAACGGCAAGCCGATGCGCTACCACACCACCTTCATCGTGCGGCGCCCCGGGTCCAGGCCCAAGGCCCCCCTGCTCGTTCTCGTTTCGTCCAACACCTGGCTGGCCTACAACTCGACTCCATTCCCGGTCAACCATGGGCCGGGCCTGATCAACATGGGTACGGGTGGCCTGGGCAACAGTCACCCGGGGGCGCCCAGCTACAGCTGTTACAGTGACCACCACAACGGTCAGCCAACCTACAAGATTGGCATGAAAGTGCCCTGGCCGGCCGGGGGCCCCAACAAGACCTACATCGGTGGAGGCTACAGCCATCTGCTGCGCGGCGAACGGTTCCTGCATCTCTGGTTGGACAAACACGGCTACGAGTATGATGTCATCACCGACCACGACCTGGACCGTCACCCGGAAATATTGAATGGCTACAAGGCGGTCTGCATCAACGGACACAGCGAATACTGGTCGAGCCGCGCCTACGACGGCCTTGATAACTATCTGAAGGCCGGCGGGGCGGCGGTGGTGATGTCAGGAAACACCATGTTCTGGCGGGTGAGCTTCGACGACAGTGGCGAGGTGATGGAGTGTCGTAAGTTCGGGAAAAGTATCGGGGGCCGGGCCCGGGCCAAGGTGGGCGAACTCTACCATAGCCACGACTTCAAGCGCGGCAGCCTGATGCGCTTCTGCGGCTATCCCGCCTGGAAACTGGTCGGGTTGGAATGCATTGGATGGGGCGGCGGGAACTTCGGTCATTACCGGATCGACCGACAGGATCACTTCTTGTTCAACCAGCCTCACAAGATCGAGCTGCAAGAGGGAGATCCCTTCGGGTTCGTCAACAAGAGCATCGGTGCGGTCGGTCACGAGTACGACGTCCGGCTCTCGACGCTGCTGAGGGCGACCACGAACCCGGTGCGGAAGGGCCTGGTCGAACCGAAGGGGATCGTCACCATCGCCAGCAGCCAGGACAAGCGGAACATCCTCGATTTCAATGCCGAAGGCCATAGACAGCGGGCGGGGGAGGAGCAGACCATCGCGGAGATCATCTATTGGGAACGTCCCCAGGGCGGACAGGTTTTTCACACCGGTTCAATCGCGACGGCCTGGGCCATGTATCATGACGAAGCGCTAAGCGCGCTGGTCAGGAACGTATTACATCACTTCAAGGTGGAGCCGAAGAAACGACCATGAATGTGATCCGGGGAACGTGATTCCACGGGAGACCATTCCCTGTTCCGTTGCCTTTCATGTAATCTTCCCTAGGGTTGATCTGTTATGAATGTAAGAGGTTCTTGGGCGTGCTTCATTACAGCCTCTCTGCCCTTGCTCCTGGGGGCCTGTGAAAAGACCGCCAAGGAAGAGAGCCGGAACCCGGTCAGTCCTGAAACAGGTGGGAAGGCGGAATCCTTCCCCACCCTGCCCCTGCTCTGGCAGGAAAAAGGCGGCATGGCGGAGGCCACCGAGGACTTGATGGCCCTGCACGTTGCGATGCAGCGTTACCTGGAGGCAAACAATGACATCTGGCCTCAGGCTCCCGCTGTGAAGATGGATGCCGTTGTCCCCTCGGAGCAATTGCTGAAGGAGCACCCGATACTTTCCGAAGGCGATCTTTTAGAGCCCAATGCCGCTTCCCTGGCGGCCTATCGGAAGTTCTGGGAGGACACCCTCAAGCCCTTTGGTGCCACCGCCCGGCATTGGCGACATTCCGGAAACCCACCACTCCCGGGTAATCCCGCTTTCTTTGAGGCTAACCGGTTTAACCGGGAAAAGGGAGCCGCCTACCGGAAGAAAAACGGAGGAGAGGAAAATCCGCAGCTACGGTGGGCTTCTACTCCGGATGGAGCCCTTGGAGGACACTGGTGGTTTGCAACTGAAGTCGGGAAAAAGGGTCGTGTTGTGTTCATCACGGCATCCGGCCGGGTGGTGGATACGGAACGCGAGTTCGTGGTGGAGGTTCCGGTGGAGTCACGCAACCAGTCCCTGACGCAGGATACGAGGAGCCTCATTACGATCAATATCCACAAGAACGGAGTCTTCATCGTGCAGGGTAAGCTGGTGACCGAGGAAGGTCTCACCAAGTGGATGGACGAGAGGTTCGAGAAAAACCCCGATCTCAAGGTGCTGATTCGCTGTGACATAGAGTCCAAACACCTCTACCTGGCAAACATGCTGTCGATCTGTAACTACGTTGGAGTTCCCAAGGCCAACATCGCAATCAAAACTGAAAAATAAATGTGATGCGAGGCTACTCTTCGCGGCCGAGGTGTTTCCCAAGGAAGGTGAGGAGGGCCGGCACCTCGATTACGTGGCCACCCTCGTGGGCGACGAACTCCAGGTGCTCCGGGGCACCTAGGACTCCGTAGATCGGCTTGATCCCGGCGAGGGCCTCGCGGGCCAGAGGGACGGTGAACCAGGTGGGGCGTTCCTGCAGGCCGTTCTGGCACATGAGGGGGCGGGGGGCGGTGAGGGCGTAGATGTCGGAGAAGTCGGCGAGCGAGCGCAGGCCGGGAAACTTCCAGCAGCGGCAGTGGTTCTGTTCCAGCTGATCCATGCGGGTGAGGAAGCCGGCACTCATGGTGGCTGCGATGCGCTTGTCCATGGCCGCCAGCCACATCGCCATCTCGCCGCCGAGGGAGTTGCCCGCGCAGCCGATGCGGGCGGGATCGACCTCCCTGCGGGAGGCCAGGAGGTCGACGCAGCGCATGAGATCCCAGAGGCGTTCGCCCATCATGGTGCGTTCCTGCTCGCGCACACTGTGCTGGCTGATTCTGGTGGAGACGGTGACATGGCCTTTCTCCGCTAGCAGGGTGGCGAAGCCGCGATCCCGGTAGCACGAATGCCGCGTCCCGCTGTGTCCCGCGATGGCCACCACCGCGGGGCAGGTTCCCGCGACATCCCGGGGGATGGTCAAGACCACCTTGATGCGGCTGGCCGGCGTGCTGTTGATTTCCATCTCGTGCAACACGAACGCGCCCTTGTCCTCGGAGGAAATCGTCCTGGCGTTGAGGGGGAGCGGGGCTGTGCGGGCTACGAGGTCTTCCATCTTCAGCAGCCTGGCAAAGGAAGCGCGTAAGTCCTTCTGCCAGGCCAGCGCCTCCTCCCTGGTCCCCGGGGTGTATTTCCTGGTTCGCAGGACGGGCGGCGGCAGGGTTGCGGGAATGACGGCCCGGCCCGGCCGGGGGGTGGCCTGAAAGTAGCCGAGGGGCTTGTCATTCCCGTCCGCGATAAGCCAGTTGGAATTGGCGGTGGTCTTCTGTTCGCGGATGCCGCCCGCTTCCAGCTCTCCGTAGGACTGGAGGGTTCCGTTGTACTTCACCCAGAAAATCTTCACCGGGCGACCGGTCCGGTTGTGGATGCTCAGGCGGGTGGGAGGCCCGGCGATGGTGCCGGGAGGCAGGCCTGCGGCAAGGGCATGCCAGGGCAGGTCTTCCGGGGTGGGGGAGGAAGCGTCTTCCCCCTGCGCGGCCAGGATGGGGGCCAGGGTGAGCAGAACAAGGGCGAGGCGCATCAGGAAGGGAGCCTGCCTACCAGAACCGGCCCCTCGTGGGGAGGCGATTCGCCTCCCTGTTTCTCTGGAGAACGGGACCCTCCGTTTCCCGTCATCGCATCCGGGGGCAGTTTCTCCTTTCGGGTCCTGCCGATTTGTTGCTAGCTGGAGGGACCATGAAATCAGTTCTTTTCGCCCTCGCTGCCGCCCTCATCCCCGGGACCTGTGTCCTGGCCGACCACCACGAGTTCAAGACCATTTACGACGGTAAGGATCTCTCCAACATCAAGACCAAGGGCAACTGGAAGATCCAGAAGGACGGATCCCTCTATCTTGATCCGCGGGAGGGTGAGAGGGGCTGGACCCGCTACGGCTCCTACCTCTGGCTCAAGGACGACTTCAAGGATTTCACCGTCGACTTCGAGTACAAGCATCCCAAGGGCGGAAACTCGGGGCTCTACTTCCGCATCTCCGACGAGGCGGATGCCACCGCCCACGGGTTTGAAGTGCAGATTCTCGACTGCTTCGGGAAGAAGAAGCTCGGACCCCACGACCTGGGAGGCGTGATCGGCACTTCGGGCCCCCTTGTCAACGCCGCAAAGAAACCGGGCGAATGGAACCGTATGGTGGTGACCCTCAAGGACAACAAGCTCACCGTGGTCCTCAACGGGAAGAAGGTCCAGGATGGGCTGGATCTCGTCGCCAAGAAGCGTCCCAACAAGAAGCTGGCGGAGAAGGGTAAGATAGCCATCCAGGATCACGGCCAGCCCTTCTGGGTGCGCAACATCAAGGTCAAGGCTCTCTAAGGGTCTGGGTTCCCGATTCTCCCTGCGGAGCGGCGGGTGCTCCGCGGAGGATCTGCTCCCGGGGGAGAGCGTAATTTCTAGTTCGCCTTCTCCTTGGCGGCGGGCAGGTCGCCGGCCCCGCGGAACCCGTACATCGGGAGGAGGCGGTAGTAGACCTCGAGGCTGAGGACCGAGAGGGTGGTGGAGACCACCCGCCCGCCTGCCCGCGCGTGCTGGCCGCCCGGATCCCAGCTTCCGCGTTCGGGTCCCTGTTTTTTCTGAATGAGAGGAAGGATTTCCTTCAGCTTCTCGTTCCACTGGTGCCAGACCGGTCCCTGGTGCTGGTAGAGGGCGAGGGTGGCGTAGTACATGTAGTAGTATTTGGGATTCTGCTGGAGCTTGTGGCGTCCCAGGTATTCGGCGCTCTCCGGCATGCGCGGATCGGTGGGGGGGACGAGATCGAGCTGACGGCAGAACATGCCGCTGGCAGTCATGGCGGGGTTGGGCCCACCGCCGGTGTAGGCGTAGAGCCCCCCGTGTTTTCCGGAGGAGACGGAGGACAGGTATTTCCGGGCCCGGGTGAAGGCCGCATCCGGGACACTGAGGTCGGCCAGGCGGGCACTGTGCAGGGCCATGTACTGCCAGGCGGTGACCGAGAGGTCGGAGTCCTCACTGGGTTGACTGTTCTGGTTGACTGGGTTGTAGCGCCAGCCTCCCTTGCTGGGGCTCTGGGAGGCGAGGATCAGGGAGATGGCCTTCTCGGCCGCTTCCCTGAGCTTGGGATCCTTGGTGACACCGTAGGCCTCGCAGAGGGCGATGGCGGCGATGCCGTGGCAATACATCCGGCCCCCGCCCCGCAGGTCGCCGTTCTCTTTCTGCTGCTTGATGAGCCAGTCGAGGGCGCGTTGGACGGTGGCCTGGTATTTGCCACCCTTGTTGTGAACCTCGCCCCAGCCGTAGAAACACAGCAGGGCCAGTCCGGCCCCGGCGGTATCGTAGGCGCCGTTGGCACCGTGTTTGCGCATGTCCCAGCGGCCGTCCCCCTCCTGGTTGCGGGCGAGCCATTCGAGGGCCGCCCCGATGGCACGCTCGGTGGCGTCCGATCCCCCAAGCTGCGCGATGGTGTCCAGGGAGGGCCGTCCGCGCTGTTTCTTGATGAGCTTGGTGATGGCCCGGGTGTCGAGATCATTGGTCGGGGTGGCCAGTTTGCCGGGGAGGAGAGGGTCATTGGCCTGGGCGTCCCCCGGGAGGTTGAGAAGATTGGTAATGGCGTCTCCGGCCCCGTCCAGTTCGGGCGGTGCGCCGAGGGCCTCCAGGCCGCGGTGGGGATTGACGGTGTCGCCCCCGGTATCGGCGGCCTGGGGGGCGGAGTCGGTTTGCGAGACATCCTTGGACTCGGCCTCATTTTCGATGGCGGTGTCGACCACCTCGTGTTCCTCGGCCTGCTTGGGCTCCACCTGCTCGAGGGACTCGGTGGGCTTGAACTCGGCCTCGGCGGGGTCGGCCGGTTTCTCGGCCAGTTGCTGGTCGGTGATCTGCTCCTCCTCAAGGGTGGGGTCTTCCGGTTCGGGGAGGAAGGTCTCGGGCAGGGAGGTCAGGACGGTGAGTTCCTTGGTGGGCTGTGGTTGTTCCTGTTCCGACTCCGATTCATTGAGCTTGGAGGGCCGCACGCTGGGCACGAGGGAGCTACTGGAAGTCTTGGTGACGATGGGGACGACCTTGGTGTTCTCACGCGGTTTGAAAACGGGGATCTTGAAGTCGCTGTCGAACTTCTCGGTCATCACGAGATTCTTGGTTTCCGCGATCTGGGCCTGTTCCGGTTCGCTCTCAAGGGCCAGTTCCTCCTCCATGAGGGCCTCGATGCTGACGGTGACCACGGGCGATTGGGGCTCCTTGCCGCCCACTTCCCTGGCGATGAGCCAGAGCATGAGGAGAAAGAGAATGATGAGGTGGACGACGGCGGACCCGGCCAGGCACTTGTGGAAGAGGTTGGTGATGTCCTGCCAGGCCTCCATGAGATAAAGGAGGGCAATGAGGGCGAGGAGGGCGAGAAGGATCCACCAGCCGATATTCTTCATGAGTTCCTGGAAGGACTCCCAGCGGTCGAGGTTGGTGTAGCCGATGACTTCGCGGGTGGTGGAACGGTAGAGCTTGAATCCTTCTTCCTCCGTGCTGGTCCCGGAGTTGGTGCTGAAGAGAAGATCGAAGCCCTCCATGCGCACCGCGGGGTCGGTGACATCACCCTTGTCGAGGTAGAGGTCGACGCGCTCGGGAGGAAGCGCTTCCCCCTCGATGACGCGGCTGAAGTAGACGCCGAAACCGGACTCCGTGTTGCGATCGCGATCGGAGGCCAGGAAGACATGGTTGCCGCGCCGGGTCAGGGCGGCCTGCAGGTCCTCGGCGGAGGAATTGAGGTGGTCGACGACCTCCCCATTGCGGAATTCCGGGAGAGGCGGCAGTTCGGCCACCGCTTCCCCGGAATTGGCAGGGGTTTTGGGCTCCACCGGTTCGGGGGCGGCTTCCTCCGTGGTCTCTCCGGGGTCCGGAGGTGTTTCCTCAAGACGTTGGGAGACGAAAATGTCGTTTCCGGTGCCGTCGCGATTGGACGAGAAGTAGAGGCGGTTTCCGTCGGCGGTGGGAGCGGGGCCGGTTTCGTGGGCGGGCGAATTGACGGTCGTCCCCAGCGCTTCCACGCCGGTCCATTCCTGACCGTTCCAGCGGGCCACGTAGATGTCGGTGCCTCCCTGGCCACCCTCGCGATCGGAACTGAAGTAGAGATACCTGCCGTCACGGGAGAAGGCCGGTCCCCGCTCGTCGGCCTCCGTGTTGAGGGCGCTGAGAGCGGTGGGGCGGGTCCAGAGCCGTCCGTCCCAGGTGGACCAGTAGAGGTCGGCCCGGGTGCTTTCGGCTTCCTTCCGCACCAGAACCATGGAGGTGCCATTCGGAGAGAAGGCCGCTTCGAGGCGACCGGAGGCCTGGTTGACGGGATCGGGTTCTTCGGTGGAACCCTCTTCCTTGAAGAGGCTCTGCCGGGGATCCTGCCAGAGGATGTAGCGTTCCCTGCCATCCTGCACTTCCACGCGGGTTCCCTGGTCGTCGGTGAAATAGGACCAGATCTCGTTGCGCAGCTTGCCCTGGATGAGGAAGCCGATCCCGACCATTACCGCGAGGGCGGCAAGCGGCAGAAGCCAGCGCGCCGGTGAGGGCGCGTGGTTTGCCGGTGGTTGTTCGGGTTTTTGTTGTTCCGGTTCGGGCATGGCCTTCTCCCTTCGCTTGGGTTAGGCAGCAGGATCGGGGGGGGCGTCATCGGGCAGGGCGGATGAGGACCGGGCGTCCCTGCCAGCGGTCAGGGCCCGCCTGGTGAGCCAGACAAACCCAATCAATGAGGCGAGGAGACCAAGGATCCAGAGCATGTTGCCCATGATCCAGTTGAGGTCGGGCATCTTGGTGAGATCGAAGCGACGCACCACCCGCTTGCTACGGGCGCTGTAGAGCGCATTCCTGTTTTTCTCGCGGTCGGAGTTGAAGAGGAGGTGGAAGCCGGCGTTGCGGACCGCGGGGTTGGTCTCATTATCTTCCCCGTTGATCTCGGGACCGAGGTTCTTCGGTTGAACGGGCTCGTTGACCCGGGTGCGCTTGATCCGCGAGCGCCAGATGTCGGCCCCTCCCTCTCCCCCATCACGCTCGGAGGCGAAATAGAGAAAGTCTCCATGGTCGGTGAGGACCGGTCCGGTGTCGTTGGCGGGGGAGCTGAAATCCTTGAGGAACTTGGCGTGGCGGAAGAGGGGTGTCTCGGCGAGGTCGGCGAGATCCCTGCTGTTTCCGGTGGGCCCCTTGGGGTCGGGTTCCCAGCCCAGGCCGTAGAGGGGGGTGTAGCGATAGTGCGCTTCCAGGCAGAGGGTCACCAGGGCGGTCACGATGACTTTGCCCATGGCGCCGCCGTGGCCTCCCCCCGTGTTCCAGGAGCCGTCGGAGTTCTGCGCCTTCACGAAGCCCGGCTGCATTTTCCCCATCCACTTGCGCCAGGCCGGTCCCTGGTGCTGGTAGGATGCCACGCTGCCGTAATAGGCGTAGTAGATGTCTTTCAGCTGGAAGCCCTGCCGGTCCACGATGACGGAGGATTCATAGGCCTTGGCTGTATTGGAGGAATGACCCAGCAACTGGGAACAGAAGAAGCCGGCCGCGTTCATGGCCGGAGGCCCTCCGCCCGGGCCGGTGTAGCCGTAGGCACCCTTGTTCTTGCCGTGACTCACGCTGGCGAGGAATTTCGCCGCTCCTTCCATGGTCTTTTCCGGAACTTCAAGGCCCGACATCCTGGCGCTGGCGAGAGCCATGATGAACCATCCGGTGACCGAGAGGTCGCCTTTTTCATTGGGGCCGTAGCGCCATCCGCCCAGCTCGTGCTGGGTTTGGGCAATGAAATCGACTGCGGCCTGGGCCTTGGGGCGCAGGGTGGTGTCCTTGGTGACCCCGTAGGCTTCCACCACCGCGAGGGAGGCAATGCCGTGATCGTACATGGCATTGCGCTGGGGTCTGGCACCACGCAGGTCGCCGGTGGCTCCGTTCTGCTGCCCCACCAGCCACTCGATCCCCCGCTTCACGGTGTCCTGGTACTTGCACTCCTCGTCGTGCACTTCGCCCCGGCCGTAGAAGGCGAGGAGGGCGAAGGCGGTGGCGGCCTGGTCGTGTTTCCCCTGTCCCCCGGACTTGGCGATGTCCCAGCGCCCGTCTTCCTCCTGGGTGCCGGCGAGGTAGGCGAGTCCCTTGTCCACCGCGGCCTCGGTCTGTGGAGTGCCTCCGAGCTTGGCCATGATCTCGGGATTGGCGAGGGCACTTTCGCGCAGGGAGTAGAGCATGCTCAACTGGCGTTCCACGATGATTCCATCCGGGGCGCCTGTGTTCATGACGTTGGCTTGGTTCCGAATGATGAGCTGCTCCCGGGCCGTGTCTGGATCCTCACTCAGGGCCTCTTCGACCTTTTTCATCTCATGGATCGCTGTACTCAGCGCCTCTTTGGACCGCTCGATGGGATCCGGCAGTTCGTCGTCCCCAAGTCGCTGGGCGGCCTTCCTGAGCAGTTGGGCGGCCTGGACGGCACTTGCCTGCGCCTGGGTCGCGGTTTCTTCCTTGGAGGGGCTTTCGGATCCCTGCAGTGAATCAGCGAGCGCGTTCTGTTCAGCCTGCAGTTTCAGGAGACCTTTTACTGTCGGGGGGATGCCGCCGGCTGTGTCAGCAGAGTAGAGGTCAAAGTTTCCCTTGCGGTCCTCGACGTTCTCCAGGATGGCGGCCACTTTCTCGGAGGTGTCAGTCGCGCGGCGGGGGCGGTTGGACGCAAAGTAGAGCTTGAGGTTGTCGGGAGCGAAGTCCGGGTCAATTTCGTCGAAGGGCGTGTTAACCCGGGGCGTGAGGGGGAGCGGCCATGCATATTCGGCGCCGTCCCACTTGGAGACCCAGATGTCGAAGCCGCCCTGTCCCCCGGGCCTGTCGCTGGTAAAGTAGAGGAGCTCCCCATTGCCACTGAGGGAGGGAGCCAGTTCGTGGAAGGAGCTGTTGAGCGCCCGCATGGGGCGGGGCTCCTTCCAGTCGGTGCCGTCCCACTCCCGCAGGAAGAGATTGGCGTTTCCATCCTTCTCCCCGGCGCTGTAGATCATGCGGGCCCCGTTGGAGGAGACGACCGGCGTGGCGATGTCGTCGCCGGGGGCCAATCCGCTGCCGACCGGTTCGGCCTTTTCCCAGAGGACGTAACCTGGTTCCACGTCGCGGGCGACCTGCTCGAAGGCGACCTGGTCGGTATAGGTGTACCAACGGTCGGGGCGCAGGTAGAAAAGAGCCCAGATGAGGAATCCCACCACCAGGATGACCCCGATCCAGAAATAGGCGCGGAAGCGTTGCCTGCGCGTCACTCCGAGGATCCTGCGATCAGGGTCACGATCGTCCTCGATGGGGATGGGCTGGTTCATGATTCTGTCAGCCTACTTCTCGGTGCGGACGGCGATGCTGGCCTCAGGCACTCCCACGTGGCGGCAGATCGACATCACGTTGGCGAGATAGAGGTGCTTGGATTCCTTGTCGCAACGGATCAGGACCTTGAGTTCGGGTTTCTTTTCGACCTCTTCGGCCATCCACTTGGTGAGGTCTTCCTCGGTCACCTGCTGTCCCATCACGACATACTCCCCCTTGTCCCGGATATTGACCTTGATCAGGTTGCCCGCGGTCTGGGTGAGCGACTGGTTGCGCGATTCCACCGGAAGTTTGACGAGGTGATCGACTTCCTCCTCCTTGAAGGTGGTGGTGACCAGGAAGAAGATGATGAGGATGAACATGACGTCGATCATGCTCGAGATGTTGATCATCTCGCCCTGGTCGTTGTCCCGGCTGCGAATTCTCATGGGTTCAGGTGTTAAGCTTCCGTGTGTCGCCCTTGACTACCCGGCATCAGTGGCTGCGGGCATGTTTGACGATGAACTCTGTGCCCACCTCGTCGATATGATCGATCAGGCCGTCCACCTTGGATTGGAGAAACTGGTAGAGCAGCATGGCGGGAATGGCGATGGTGAGCCCGGCTGCGGTGGTTACCAGGGCCTCGTAAATCCCGGTTGCGAGATCGGCGGTCTTGGCCGCGCCTCCACTGGAGGAGGTCCGCTGGAAGGCATCGATCATCCCGTAAACCGTGCCGAGAAGTCCGAGCAACGGGCAGACTGCCGCGATGATGGAAAGCCCGCGCAGGCTGCGCTTCATCTTGTCGGCCTCCCGGATGCCGGCGTCTTCGATGGCCTTGGCCACCGCCTGGTAACCCGAGTCGCGCCACTGGATGCCGGCCTTGAAGACGTGCCCGGCGGCGCCGGAGTTCTGCTCGCAATACTGTTCGGCGGTCTGACCGGAAGAATCGGAGTCCCAGGCCTGGCCCAACCCCTTGAGGAATCCGTCCGGAAGGATCCTGTCCCGGCGCAGGGAGATGTAACGTTCGATGGCAATGGCGAGGGCGATGATGGAGGCGATTCCCAGCGGGATCATGATCGGTCCCCCTTTCTTGATGAGGGAGAACATCGTTTCCTTCTCGACGCCCGCATCGGCTCCGGCATCCGCCGCCAGCAGGGTGGTGGTGAAAGCGAGGAGGAAGAGGGAGGTCATGCCGAGGACGGCTTTCCAGGGTTGGGTTGTTGTGTAGTTCGTCATGGGGAAAGTGCAGGGTTGGGGTGGTGGTGTGCCGGAGAGATTCTGTTATCCGTTGGTGCGGAGTTGATCGAGGTACTGGCGCGCGACGATGGCCGCCTTTTGCATCGGGTAGCGGAGGATGACATCCTTGAAGCGCTGTTTGGCGTCCTCGCGTTTGTTCTGGGCGAGGAGAACCCGGCCGATTTCGAGAATCCCCTTGGCCTGCCAGGCGGGGTGCTTCTTGTAGTGAATCTCGACGTTGAGGAACTCCTTCACGGCCTGTTCGTACTTCTGCATGTTGAAGTAGCACTCTCCGGTCTGGAAGCGGGCCCTCACGGTCCAGAGGTCAATGGGGGCCTTCGGGTCGAGGAGGGAGGCGTAGTGGTGGATGGCGTCGTTGGGTTTGTCCGAATTCTCAAGGGACCAGGCCAGTCCGAACTGGGCGTTGCGCTTCCACTTGCTTTCCGGGAACCGTCCGATGAATTCCTGGTAGGTTTTGCGCGCACCGGTGTGATCGGCGGTGGCGGACTGCATTTCAGCGAGGCGCATCATCATGGACTCGGCGATGGCGGGTTGGAGACCGCTCACCTTCATGCCCTCGGCAAAGTGTCCCCGGGCGGTCACGGTCTCCTTCAGCTTGTAGCGTGACTCCCCGGCCTGGAAGCACATGGAGGCCTTGAGTTTGGACTTGGGGTAGTCGGTGAGGAGCTGCTCAAACATGACGGCGGATTTTTCGTGTTCACCCTTGCTGTAGTGGGCGCTGGCCAGTTGGTAGCGCAGGTCTTCCTTGAGGGCGTTGTCCTTGACCTCCCCAAGCGCCTTGGTGAGGCGTGCGATGACCATGTCCTGGGCGCCGCTCTTGAGGTTGAGTCCGGCAAGCTCGCTCTGCACCTTGACCACGAGGGAACTCTGCTTGTATTTGCCGAGGAAGCGCTCGTAGAGTTTGACCGCTTCGGCCTCCCGCTTCTGCTTGCGTTCGCACCACGCCCACTCGTAGAGCGCCTGGTCCGCGAACTCGGAATCCGGCCAGGTATCGGCCACCTTGCGCAGGTGGCCGGCGGCTGGTCCCCACTTCTCCAGTCGGGCGAGCGAGAGTCCGGCGTAGTAGGTGACGCGCTGAATTTTCTCGTGTTGCGGGTAGCGTTGGAGGATCTGTGGAAACAGGGTCGCGGCCTGGTCGAACTTTTCGAGGTAGACGTAGGCGAGGCCCTCCTGCAGGGCGGCATCCGGGGCCAGGTCGTGCTGGTGGTGCCTGGAAACCGCACCAAAGTGCAGCGCAGCCGGCTCATGCTTTTTCTCGGTGGCATTGACCCAGCCGAGGAAGTAATTCACCCGGAACCGTTGGGGCGGGGCACCGCTCTTGAAGGGTTCCTTGTTCTGTTTGTCCTCGTTGAGGAAGCGCTCGAGGGACTGCCTTGCCAGGGAAAGGTTCTCCTGCTGGTAGGCAAGCCGTCCCTGCTCGGCGAGAGCCAGGGGCAGGTGCGGAGTGGGCTTGGGGTAGAAGCGGGTGAGGGTCTCAAGGTGCTCAAGGGCCTTGATGGAATCCTCGGTGCGGTCGCAGGCGACCGCGAGCTGGATGAGCGCGGTGTCCACATTGGGGTCGGCAGTGACCTGCTGGTTGTTGCCTTTCTTCTGCACCCGGGTGGCCACGAAGGTTTCCAGCGGTTCCAGGCATTCCTTCCACTGCTCCTTGCGGAAGTGGCAGTTGCCCACCAGGAAGGCGAGCTGGGCGAAGAGGGGGCCCTCCGGCTTCCTGGCCAGGAGTGGTGTGGCGGCGGCCAGGGATTGATCCCAGCGGCCCTGGTGGTGGTGGATCTGGGCCACCCGGAAGGCTGCGGCAAGAGTGTGGGGGTGCTCCTTGTCTGCGGCCAGGTAGTTCTGATAGGCCTTGATGGCGTTATCGAGCTGGTTGAGCAGGAACATGTTCTCGGCCCGCAGGAAACGGGTGTCCCCGGCCATCTCATGGTCCTTGAACTTGGCCAGGTACTCATCGGCCAGTTTCAGGCTCGTGTTGTAGTCCTTGAGCTTGTGGTAGCAGGTGGCCCGCTGGGCGAGAACCTCCGCGAACTGGCCGAAGACCCCACCATTGATCTGTCCCAGCGCCTGGGCCGCGGCCTTCCAGTCGGGGTTGTTGCGGCTCATCAGGGCGTTGGCATAATCGAAACGCAGGTCGTCGTTGATGGGAGCGAATTTCTGGTATTTCTTGACCGCAGGCTCCAGGGAGGCGGCGGCCTGGTCGTAATTGGGCTTCTCCGGGCGCGAAAAAACGCGGGCGAACCACAGGTTGGCCCTGGCTCCCAACGGGCTGTCCACGTTGATCAATCCCGAGAGCCGGTTCTGGGCCTTTTTGAACTCTCCCTGCTCCAGCAGGCATCTCCCGATGTAGAGCTGCGATTCCTTGATGTAGGGGTTCTCTTTCTTCTGTTCCTTGGCCCGGGTCCCGGGCTCCTCTTTCAGGAAGGCCTCGAACTCTTCCGCGGCGGGGGCCCACTTCTCCAGGATGAACCGGGTCACTCCGAGGCGGTAGTGGCACTCGGTCTTGTCGGGGCCCTCCAGGCCGGGGAGGGCTGCCACGAAGGCGGGCTCGGCCTTCTCGTGGTTCTTGACGATGGTGTAGCACTCACCGAGGAGGTAGGAGGACCGTGTCTTCCAGATGGCGTTGGCGGTGAGGGGGGTGACCTTTTCGAGGATCCCGGCGGCCTTCTCGTGCTTCTTGAGCTGGTAATTCGCGAAGCCCTGCTGATAGAGACCACGGGCCATCTGATCGGGGGTGAGCTTGGCCTGCACCAGCCGGGTGGTCCAGGTGTCGACCTGGTCCCATTCGTGCTTGCCGAAGCAGATGTCACAGATGGCCGCGAGGGCGGAGGCCTTGTAGGCAGGATTCTGCAACTTGCCTTCCTCCTTGATGAAGTGGGCACGGGCCTGGTCCTTCTGGCCGCTGCGCAGCAGACACTGTCCCTGCATCAGAATGATGCGGTCGCGACTGATTTCCTTGGGAAGATTGGACTTGGCCAGGAGGGTGCCGAGGTGAGGAATGGCCTGGGCATACTGTTTCTGCGCGTAGAAGCTGAGGGCCAGGCCCTGCCGGGCCTGGTCCGCCTTGGCGTGCTTGGCGTGCTTCTGCAGGAACTCCTGGAATCCGCCGATGGCGGCAGGGTAGAGCTTCCGGTTGTAGGCACCGGTGGCGAGGTAGTAGAGATCAAGGGCAGGATCCTTCCCCTGGGCCTGGAGCTGGCTCGGGAGCATCATCAGCAATGCGAGGAGGAGCGCGCCGCCTGTTGCGTAGCTGCCATGTCTTCGCCTCACCATCCGGGACACACTGATCACCAGATCAGGAGCTGTCATGCTCATTATGTGAGATGATGGGGCAAAGGCAGGATCGGCTTAGAGATGTTGTTTTCGGTGGGAGGTCTTGCCAGCAGGGGTGTCGTTTGCGGGAGATCTTCATCCGGGTAATGAAATTTGCCTGGGCCGCGCGGTTGAAAATCTGCGGAGCAAGTCTTTAAGGAGAATCAATCTTCAAGGTCATTGAAGCGATTGCCCGATAACCGGGCGTATGACCTGCCGAGGACGTGCCCCCACGGCAGCTTGTGGAGAACTGCTTCCAGGATCGCCAGGGGCCACGATCCGCGGTTGGATTCCTCATGGCCTATATTGAGCAGGTTTCGGAAGAAGAGGCGGAAGGCGCCCTCGCCAGGATTTACGAGTCCGCCCGGACACGGGCTGGCGGAGTGGCCCACATCATCAAGGTCATGAGCCGGGAACCTGCCGCCCTGGAGGGCTCCATGATGTTTTATCTCAAGCTGATGAAATCGCCCAACGGGCTCTCGGCGGCCCGCCGCGAGATGCTGGCAGCGGTGGTGAGCAACCTCAACGACTGCTACTACTGAACCCTCTCGCACGCGGCCGAGTTCGGCCGCGAATCGGGCGATGAGGAAGGGGCGCGGCAGTTGGTCTTCGACTATCGCGAAATGGATCTTCCGTCTGCCGACCGGTTGCTCTGCGACTACGCCGCGAAGCTCACTCTCTCCCCGGGTGAAGTGGTCGAGGCGGACCTGGTTTCCCTCCGGAAGGAGGGCTTCGACGATGAGGCTCTTACCATCGCAGTGCAGGTGACAGGCTACTTCAATTACATCAATCGCATCGCGGACGGACTGGGCGTGGATCCGGAGGAATGGATGACGCCGGGGTTGGAGGAGTGGAAGTCCCGGAAGGCTGAGTGGGGAAAGTCATCTCTCCCGGCTTCCTAGTCTGGCGGCTGGATATCCTATCTTGGATGTTTGCGTCAGCCGTGATACTGGTATGCGCGTGATGGTGGCGTTCCGTGGCCCATCCGGAGTCTGTTCTTCCGGATCCCCCAAGGTCTCCTGAAAACCCAGCCTGCCAGCTTCTCCATGAGTCCGCATTCCCGCTCGCCTGACAAGGTCTGAACTGTGCCCCTTATGGATTCCTTTCTCATTGCGATTCTGTTTTGCGCGTTGCTCGCAACGGGATTCGTTTTCCTGGATCGCAGGAATCTCATCGTGTTGTCGGTGCTTCTCTCCGGGAATCTGGTTCTCTGGTATCTGGCGATCGGTCGGGGGATGGATTTCATCTACGAAGAAAACAGCTGGATGGAGAATATCCAGGCAGGGGTGCTCCTGGTTAGTTGCGTGGCTTTTGCTTTTGCGGGATTCGCCCTGAGAGAAAAGCACAGGGTAGTGGCACTGTTTCTGGCGGTTCTTTGTTTTATTTTTTCGTTCCGTGAGGTGGATGTCGATGAACTGGGGGTGTCCACATGGTTGATCTTCCTGCTCGCGGAGGAGGGCAGGGCGATCTTTTTCCTCGTGGCCCTGGTCCTGCTGGTCCTGATGCTGAAGGATGCGAAATACTATCTCGGCAACAGAAGGCTCTACCTGCGGTCATCACTAGGTATTCATCTTGTCCAGGCGGCCATTCTTCTCATCGTGCTGAGCAGTGCCTTCGAGAAGGATCTCTTCGGGTTTCGCGATCATGTCTTTCATGAGGAACTGTCAGAACTGCTGGCCTACTGCCTGTTGTTTGCAGCTTCTCTGGATCTCGTCAAAGCGCTCAGGGAAATCGAACGGAAGACTTTTCAGCAGGTGTAAAGACTGCTAAGAAATTTTGGAATGGCTCATTTTTTCTGTGTTCACTGTGGGCAACGGATTGAAGAAGGGGACAATCTTTCCGGAACGCAGGTGACCTGTCCGGGTTGCCAGGGTGCGGTCGAAGTTCCACAGACCTCGTCGGACGTTGCTCCAGGTAAAGCGCCTGCCGCGCCGCCCTCAATGCCGGGGAGTCCTCCGATGCAATCGAGATTGTCGGATGATGGAGGAATGCGCTGGCTGATCCCCGTTGGGCGATCTGGCTGGGCGATAGCGGCCGGATATCTGGGGTTGCTCAGCGTGTTTCTGTTCCCCGCTCCGTTAGCGCTTATTCTTTCAATTATCGCGCTGATGGACATCAAGCGCAGCAGAACTATTGGTCAACCGAAGTATGGTTTGGGCCGAGTCATTTTTGGTCTGATCATGGGCGTGCTTGGAACCGGGGGGCTTCTTTTGGTTTTTTTCTCTAGGTAACCCAGGCTGGGGAACCAGTGGATCCCCGTCGGAGTCCGGGTTGCTGTGTTGGGGGCTGGGTGCGCTAGGGGCGGCCTGCGCTCCTACCGCCTCTCGGGGACGATCCGGAGTTTGAGGTCCCTGCCCTTGCGGCCGACTGCCAGAGGATACTCCTTTCCTGGTTCAAGCCTGCGAAGGACGGCGGTCAGATCATTCGTGTTCCCGAGATCCATCCCATCCAGCTGCCGGAGGATATCGTCTTTCTGCAGGCCGGATTGCGCGGCGGCGGATCCTTCCTGGACACTGGTCACCCTGAGGCCCTCCTCGATGGCCTCGAATTGAATGCCCAGGCGGACCCGTGGAGCATTGCGCTTCCGGTTTCGTTCCACCTCCACGTAGCCGGGGGCTTCCTTGAGTCGCGCAATTTCCACCGTCAGGTCCCGCACATAGCCGGTGACCTTGTGGAGGCCGGTAAAGTTGAGCGTCTCGATGGTGTCCCGGGGGGTGTGGTAATCCTCGTGCAGACCCGTGAAGATGGAGAGCACCGGAACGCCTGCCTTGTAAAGGGGAGTGGTGTCCGTGGGCAGATGGGGACTGGTGGAACGGAGAATCCCGAGCTGTTCGGGCTTGTCGATCCGGTCAAGCACCTCTTCCCAGGCCCCGCTTGACCCGGTCCCCTGGACGTTGAGCCCCTCCTTCTTGAGCCGACCCACCATGTCGAGGTTGAGGTAGGCCGCGACCCGGGGATAGAGGGCTCCCTCCTTCCGGGCCTGCTCGACGTAGTGGCTCGAACCATGCAGTCCCAGTTCCTCTCCCGACCAGCCTGCGAAGAGGAGGTCGCGCTTGAGTGTGAGAGTTCCCCTCGCCTTCTGCGCGGCAAAGTGCTGGGCCAACTCCATCATGGCAGCCACCCCCGAGGCGTTGTCGTCGGCGCCGAAGTGAATCTCGTCCGCTTCCTCCCCCCGGGCGCGGGTTCCCCCCCGGTTACCGTGTCCCAGGTGATCGATATGGGCTCCGATCATGATGGCTTCCCCTGAAGGCTTCTCGCCCACCACAAGGCGCGCCACCACGTTGCGTCCCTCGTCGCGGTTCCTGGCCACTCCGATGCGGGCCGAGATCCTCTGCTTCAGGGCAAATCCTTTCACCTTCTCCGCTTTGGAGTAGGATTCAAAGAGGTCCTTCAGGGAAGCAAGTCCCGGTTTCCCGGTGAGGAGAGGGGCGGCCAGCTGGTCAGTGATGATGAGAGCGGGAAGGATCGTGCCTCCACCAATGTCCTGGCTGGGGGGAAAAAGTTCGGCCGAAACCTCTTTGTTGGTTCCCTTGACGAAGATGATTCCAATCGCACCCTTTTCCTTCGCCAGGTTGGCTTTGACGACGAGTGGGCCTGAGCCTCGGAGCCGGGGACGTGCTTCCGGGTTTCCCCGCAGGACCACGATCCATTTGTCCTTCACCTCCAGCTCTTCGAAGCTGTCGTAATCTCCGGCAACAATCCCGAATCCTGCGAAGACCAGTTCTGCGCCAAACCTGCCCGAACGGCTGAAGGAAAGCGGCTGGTAGTGCTTTCCCGGGGTGATGGTCCTGTCGAACCCGGCAGGGCCTCCCCCGTCAAAGGTGAGATTATTTTCGCCGTCCAGTTTCATGCCCGCCGGGAAGTCGAAGGTCTGAAAGCAGGATCCGTTCCCTCCGGCCGGGTGCAGGCCGAGACCTTCGAGGAAGGCCGCAAGGTAAGCGGTCGCCATGCGTTCGCCCTTGTCTCCTGTTCCGCGGCCTTCGTATTCCGGGGAGGCGAGGCGGGTCACGTACTTGCGCAGATCCTTTTTCGCGATTCCCTGGACGGACTGCTCCAGGGCGTTTTCGCCCTGCTCGTGCGCGATCTGCTCTGCCTCGGGAAAGGTCCTGGCAGCCGCCGGCAGGGCAAGAAAGAGAACGCTGGAGAGAAGGCGGGTAGTCATGATGACCAGCGTTGTGAGGACATGAAGCCCGAAGAATTGCATGCCTCGGCATGATCGCAAGGCGAAGAATGATAATCCCGTTACTTCGCTGTTGGCTTCACCAGATTGTCCCTCACCGCCCCCTGCTCGTGGTCAACCTTTACGGCGGTGTCCCCCGGGTTGGAACTGATTGCGATATTGCCGGAAACGGTTGCGGGTGCGGACGGTTTCTCGACTACGTAGGCCACCCTCACGAACGTTTCCGCGGTGTTGCCCGTCGCCGTCACAGTGGAGTCACTTGCGTAAAGGGCGTGGCGCCACGTTTTGAACGAGTTTCCGCTCATTTTGAGATGCGACCCCGGGAGAGCCCAGACCCCGAATTGCGGCGGTCCATTGGGGCGTAGTTTCCGGCCGAGGATGATGTTGTTTCGTATTTCGGCTGTTCCTCCAAGGCGGACACCGGCTACGCCGGGCCCCGCGATGGTGTTCCCGTCGATGATGGCTTCCGCGTTCTTGAAGACCATGATGACCGGGGGCATGCCATCGGGACGGGAGAGGGTGTTGTTGATGATCTGGACCTTCCACCCGGCCTGGACCCCGATCGCGACCATGCCGTTTTCGCACACGGTGTTGTCACGGACGATCGCAATTCCGTTTTCACATGCCTCGAAACCGATCCCGGCAAGTTTGTTCCCCCGCACCTCGTTGTGCTCAATGACGGGCCTGGCGTCGTGCCGTGCCCCGATTCCCGCCATCTCATTCCGCAGGCAGCGGTTTGCGCGGATCACGGGTGCCGCGCCCTCGTCGGTTCCGATTCCCGCCATTCCATTCTCGTAGCAGTCGTTGTCCTCCACGATCGGCTTGGTGGCTTCTCCAGTTCGGATGCCTATCCCGGCTCTCCGGTTGTGGTGGCACTTGTTGCGCTGAACGGTAGGCGAGGCTCCCTCGCTGATGCCGATCCCGGCGCGGATATTCCCCGAGCACTCGTTTCCCTGGACTAACGGACTGGCGTTGTTGTGTCCGATTCCGGCGTAGAAGTTTTCGAAGCACGTGTTGCCGAGAATCCTGGCACGAGCATGGGTCATGATGCCGATCCCGCCTCCCATGTTGCGGTAGCAGATGTTCTTCTCTACCAGCGAGGGCTGCTCTTTCTCCGGATTGTTCCCGTGCAGGGCGATCCCGGTGTGCCCGTTGTGGTGCACGATGTTGTTGATGATCCTTCCGCTCACACCATCCGCTCCGATGCCGGGGATCCCGAAGTCGCCGATATGCTCATGAGGTTGGTTTTCGCCCCGAGTTGCGTGATTCTCGCGCCACCGTGCATCATCGTAACGTCCGACGTTTGTCACGGTGAATCCGTCGATGATCGAACCCTGCGCCATTGACACTCCCGGGACAGGTTCTCTCCCTGCCGGGAGAATGCCCCCTCCGTCGATCACGGTGCGTTCGGCACGCGCGAGTCCGATCTTGCCCTTCCGGTCGTCGCCCGCGCTCCGGAGTCTGATGCGCGGCTTGAGCCGGATTCGCTCCCGATACGAACCTTCGCTCACAATGATCTCGTCGCCCGGAGCAGCAGCATCGATCGCATCCTGAATTGTCCGGTGATCCCCTGGGACATGGAAGATGGCAGCGTCCAGGCAGATGCCGGTCAGAGTGAAGACCAGGGCGGAGAGGAGATTTGGTTTCATGCGAGGATACCGGATATCTACATGGCGAAACCGGGGGAGCTTTTCCTCCGGCGGACAGATTGACTCTATTTTGCCACCTCGGAAACGACCGTCCCATTAATCACCACGCCAATACAATGGGTTGTGGTCTCAAACGGATCGCCGTCGAAGAGGGACAGGTCGGCCTCCATTCCCGGTTTCAGAGATCCCACCCGGTCTGCGATGCCAAGCAGTTCAGCCGCGGCCGAAGTGCAGCCCGCCAGGGCGATCCCGTGAGGAAGCCCGTAGGTGACTGCGAGGGCTGCTTCAAAATGCACGACACGGGTCTTGGGAACATAACCTTCGTATCCTGATTGAAAGGCGAAGGGGATGCCCGCTGCGTGCAACCTGGCGGCCAGAGTGAAGGTCATGTTCTCGTTCTCACCATAGGGCCGGGCCATGGTGGGGTGGACCAGAACGGGAACCCCGGCGGCCTTGATCTCCTCAAGCAGCAGGTAGGCCTCGGAGGCTCCATCGAGGACAAGGCGGAATCCAAACTCCTTCTGGAGCCGCAGGGCGGCGGCGATGTCGTGATGGCGTCGGGCCGTGATGAGGAGGGGAACTTTTTTTTCAAGGACGTCTGCGAGGGCATCGAGCCTGAGGTCGGGATCGGGCGTTTCGTCCTCCTTCGCCTTCTTCCTTTTCTTCAGGTGGCTCTGCGCCTTGAGGAGGGTTTCGCGCAGCATGGCGAGCGACTTGGCGCGGCTCCCGGGGGCTTTGCCCCCGCTCCCGAAGCCGTCCGGGCCGAGGGTGCTCGCCACCATGGCGAAGGGACGCAGGGTGTTTTTCTCCGGGTCGGTGATGGTAGGGACGTTCGTCTTGAGGATCATGGTCTGCCCGGCCACCAGGGCGCCGGGGGCGTGTCCGGTGTGGATAGTGGTGATTCCCAGTTGGCGGATCCATTTCACGAGTGGATCGCGCCCGTTGTAGGCGTCGATGGCCCGCAATTCGGGCTGGATCGGGGCCGATTTCTCCAGTTGTTCCTGGTCGTGACGGTCGAGATTCAGGATGCCCGAGAGGCCGACGGTGGCGTGGGCATCGATGAAACCCGGGGTCGCCACTTTGGCCTTGAGCACCTGGTAGCCCTCGGGAATGGGCACGGCCCCGGCCGGTCCCACTTTCTCGATCTTGCCGTCCTTCGAGCAGAGCACCACTCCATCCTCGATGGGTTTGAGATCCCCGGTCATGGGGTAGAGCAATTCCGCCTGCACGGCCACCTGGGCGCTGGCCGTCGCCACCGCGAGCGGGAGGAGGATCGTCAGTAATGAGTAAATCTTCATTGGATCATTCTCCTATCTGGTGAAGCAGCAGCCGCTGGCACGCCGCTTGTGACCGGCGCCAAACCCGCCTTCGGCCCAGAGTTTGTCCCTGGGATCGTCGAGGTCGAAGACCTTCTTTCCCTCCACGTGGGTTTCCAGCACCCGGGTGTAAACCGAGAGGGGGTCTCCATTCAGAATCACGAAATCCGCTTTCTTCCCCACCGTGAGCGACCCGGTCTGATCGGCCTGGTCCATCATTTCGGCGCCCGCGATGGTGACCGCCTCAAGCGCCTTCTGCCGGGACATTCCGGACCGCACCGCCAGACCGGCGCTGCGCAGGAACCAGCGCGAATCGTTGATTGGGTCATCGGTATGGAAGGCGGTGAGCACTCCGCGCTTTTCCAGTTCCGCCCCGTTTTTCCACTCGAGGTCGCGCGCTTCCAGTTTTCCACCCGGTGAGTCGAGATAGATGATGGAGCAGGGCACCTTGGCCTCCGCGATTTCATCCGCCACTTTCCATGCCTCGGAGACGTGGTGCAGGACGACCTTGAAGCCGAACTCCTTTTTCAGTCGCAGCACGGTAATGATGTCATCGTGGCGGTGGGTGTGGTGATGGACCACCCGCTTGCCTTCAAGAACCTCCACGAGGGCTTCCATGGCGAGATCGCGCTCGGGCGGATCATCGCCACCCTGGGCCAGCTTTTCGCGGTAGCGCCGGGCCTTGAGGAACTGGGCCCGGACCAGCGCGGCTGACTTGCCCCGCGTGCCGGGGGAGCCACCCGAACCCTTGATGGAGTTTGTCCCGTTGGCCATCTTGATTCCACCCGCCATCGAACCGTCCTCATTGCGCACCGCGAGATCCTCGATGGTGTTGCCGTCCCGTAGTTTGAGGTAGGCGGTCTGGCCGGAGAGGAGGTGTCCTGAACCGGACATGAGGTTGGCCATGGTGATGCCCCCGGCGCGGGCCTTTTCAACGGTGCTGTCGAGGACGTCAATGGAATCAAGCACCCGCACATCCGGCTGGATGGGCGAAGAGCCATCTCCACCCTGGACTTTTCCGATGTGGGAGTGCGTACAGATCAGACCCGGAAAGAGGATCTTGCCTTTCACCTCGATCACTTCGGCGTCATCCGGGATGACAACCTCGCCGCGCTTCCCCACCGCCGCGATGGTTTCGCCCCTGACCAGGAGGACTCCGTCCACGATCTCGGGAGCAGTCACCGGAATAATGCGTGCGCCCACGTAGGCCCGGAGCGGGACCGGAGTTTCATGGCCCCCGCCCAGGGAGACGACCGCAATGAGGGCGAGCACCAGCAGCGGAAAGAGATAACGCAGGGACGGGAACATGGGGGCCTCTTAGCGCAGAGAGGAGGGATCCGCCATCCGGAAAAGCGGGCGGGAACCTTCAGATTTCATTCCCGGAGACTGGGCACAAGGCGCCGTCATGAAAATGGGGCTGCCAATAATCACAGCTTGTTTTGCCGGCACCGGGTGCCCTTGTTCCGGGGCAGAACAAGGGAGACTTCCGTCGCGTGGATGCCGCAGGCCAGTCCCGTAAGGTGTAAGCGGGAACGCTAAGGGATGATTTTCATCTGTTCCTCAAGATCCAACTGGAGGAACCCGTTGTGAAATTCATCGAGAAGATCCTTCGACGATTGTCCGAAACTTTTCACGAAGGCGCCTTCGAAACCCTTCGAGTTGAGCTCCTTGAAGAACCTGACCCGATAAGACTCCTCGCTGGATCTGCTGATGATGAATGCAATAAACCACGCCCCCAGGTCATAGGAGATCCGCCCTCTCCTGCCATAGGGAATATCCTTGATGTTTTCGCCTTTGCGGAGGTCCTTTAACGATCTCAGTTTTCGTTTCATCGTTTCCTTTAAATACCCCGGTCGGACCCCTTCCTGTCTTGAGTAGAGCAACTGGGCCATGTATTCGGCGCCGCCCTCTCCCCACCATGGGTTTTTCTGGTTCAGGCTTTCCCGGACAGATTCGTTCCTGCTGAGAATGTGGGCATGCTGGTAGACATGAAAATATTCGTGCAGGACCACAGGCTTGTAATCCTCCTCTTCCGGCCCGGGACGCCTGGCGGACATGGTTATGATGAAACCGGACCACTTTTCGTTTTTATTGCGCCGGGTATTCAGGCCTGCATTCCCGTCTTTTGCATATGAAACAAAATTGTGTCCTCTGTTCAGGCAGTGTTTGAGGCTGAGGGAGGGATCTTTCTGCTTCCTTACCCCGCAATATCTTTTGTCCAGCTTCCTTGCCGCCGTTTCGCTGCTGCCGACAATCCAGAACTCCAGGGGTCCGTAATTACCCCAGGCCTTGGCAGCTGTTTCGTGCCATTGTCTGGTGAGCTCGATCTGGGAATGGGGGACATCACTGGCGGCGTAAAATTCAGCTTTTTGCGTTGTTGGGTTGCCCCATTTGTCGGACTGGGCCGCCCCTCGGTCCGCGCCATACCCCAGGGTCAGCAAAACCATGACGATCGGGGAAAAATCTTTCATTCCAGTGGAGGGAACCCTAGGTCGCCGGCTTGCTCCAGAGAAGTCCGGAGAATGAATCCTGGGGACAAAAACAGTTTCCGGGACAACGAAGTGCGTGGGTTTCATGTGCAAACGGGGAGGAAACAATCTCCACCCGCGGAGCCCATAAGGGCATTGCCAACCGTCAAGGGCCCTGCAAGATGGTTTCATGAAACACACCCTTGCGCTTGTCTCCATTCTTTCTCTCACCCTTGCCATTCAGTCCCGGGCTGACCTGGCGAAGATCGTTCCGCCTGATGTCAGGGTGGAGAAGCTCGGGGGCGGGATGAAATTCACCGAGGGACCGGTCTGGATTCCCTCCCGGAAGATGGTGGTCTTCAGCGACATTCCCAACAGCGTGCTCATGCAGTGGACGAGAGGGGGTGGACTCAAGCAATACCGCAAGGTGCAGCAGTCCAATGGCAACATCCTCGATCTGGAGGGCAACCTTCTCACCTGCCAGCATGCGGGCCGGAACGTGATTCGCACCAATTCGAAGGGCAAAATCACCGTTCTTGCGGACAACTCCGGGGGGAAGAAGCTGAATTCTCCCAACGATCTCGCCATCCTCTCCAATGGCCAGATCTGGTTTACCGATCCCAGTTACGGATTGAGGGGCAAGCCCGGCGAGATTGGTGGGAAGTGGGTGTGGCGCATCGGCAAGACAGGCATCGATGTCCTCTACAAGGGACATGACATGCCGAACGGCATCGCCTTTTCGCCCGATGAGAAGCGCGCCTACATCGCGGACACCGGCAAGGTCGGCAAGATCCGGGCCTTCGACGTTGTCGAGGAGGGCATGCTCGGGGCTCCCCTCTTCGAGATCGACATTCGCTGTGACGGGATGTGCATCGACACCAAGGGGAACATCTACACCACTTCGCGGGGCGGAATCCATGTCTTCGACAAGGATGGCAGGAAGATCGGGGTGATTGAAACTCCCGAGCATCCCGCCAATGTCTGCTTCGGAGGGGACAACTACGAGACTCTCTTCATCACGGCCCGCACCTCACTCTACTCGGTCAAGACCCTGGCCAGGGGGGCCAAACCCCGGGGAGCCAAGTGGTAGCGGGAATCGACCAGGAGAGTGGGACCGGGGCGCACCGGGTTACTGCTTCTTCTGGGAGAGAAGCCAGCCCAGGAGATCATTGAATTCGGCCTCCTTGAGCAGGTGCTCGAAGGTGGGCGGCATGAGGGAGCGGGAGATGGGTTCCCTGCTCTTAATCGCGTCCTTCTGCAGCCGGTGTTCCTTGCCCGCGGGATCCACGAGGAGGAGAACGGCTCCTGACTGCCCCCGGATAAAACCGGTCGTAGCGGTGCCGTCCCTGAGCGTCAGGGTGGTCAGATAAAAGTGGGCATCCACGTTGCGGTCGGGGTCCAGGATATCCTCGCACAGCCGGGCGGGACCCCGGGCCCCAATACCGTCCAGTTGGGGGCCGAGGAGGGCGCCCTCGCCAGCCACCTGATGGCAGGAGGCACAGTGGGTCTTGAAGAGCGCCTCCCCCCGGACCAGGTCGGGACTGGCTCCTGCGAAGAAGGTTGTGCGCTGTGCGATGAGCTGGTCGAGCCGGGTGCGCTCCTCCCTGGAGACGGGAGCGGGAACCGGCGCCGGAGCAGGAGGAAGGAAGGGTCGCAGGCGATCGCGCAGGTCGACGGGGGCGCTGATCAGGAGCAGGCTGGCGAGTTCCTGCAGGAGTTCACTGTGAATTCCGGCCGGTCCAAATGATTCCACCTTGGCCACTTCCGGTTCAAGGCGTGTCACCGCCAGCCAGGCGAAGGCGGCGCCATTGTCGCCGTCCACCACCTCCAACTGCACCTGGCGGCCCTTTGCGCCGGAGAGATCCCACTCGATCCGGGTGGCGGCATCGTTGCGCGGTGGGTAGCTGCGATGCAATTCCCTGCCTGTTGCTGTTTCTACCAGGCGCACGAGGTTCTTCTCGTGAGCAGGTTGATCCGGGTGCCCGCGGTGACCGCACAGCCAGAAACTCAGTCTGGCCGGAGCTTCAAAGGGGACGGTGCGCAGAATCCCGGTGAAGGTCTCCGCCCCGGGAGTTCCGGTGGGGAGACTGGAGATGACATCCATGGTTTTTCCGTCGCGGCACCTGCGTTGCTGGATGATCCATGGGGAAGCCCCCCCGGGATCGGTGGGATGAGCGCTTGCCGTCCAATGGATCTCTCGTTCCTCGTCGAGGAGCGCGCGGGCGATTTCCTGTCCCAGGCGGATCAGGGAGGCACGCGGTTTCAGCTCGCCGCGCTCCTGCAGGCCCTGCAGCAGGGCGCCTGATTGGCGGGCGCGCACGGGGACCGGTCGATCATGCTGCGTTTTCACCCATGCGATTGCGCCCTCCACCACCCCGGAATCCCCGTGACGGGCGAGGTGCTTGAGAATCTCGAGGGTGTGTCGTAACCGTGGGCCATGTTGCAGGCGCCGGAGGAGAAATGCGGAAGTGGGCTGGTTGTGACTTGCGAGGGCGATGTCGGTGGGCAGGAGCCGGGACGCCGTCTCGCTCTGGAGGGCCGCGGGCACCCCAAGTTGCGCACGGATTGCAAGCCGGAGCACGTGCCGCAGGTGGGTGTCGTCGGGACGTTCGCGGTAGTAAAGTTCAAGGAGTGGTTCCAGGGCTCCGGCCCGGGGGTTCTGCTGGAGGTGAGCCGCGGCAGCCCGCCGGGTGTAGGGAGCCCTGGACTTGAGATCCTCAACCGGATTGGCACTGGGTTTGGAGAGAGTCATGGGACCGGGGCCGAAGGCTCCTCCCTTGGGGACCACGCGCCAGATGCGCCCACGCTCCCGGTCCCGCCCGGGGTGATCGAGGGGGACTTCGTAATGGCCGATGATCTTGTTGTAGAAGTCGGCTACGTAGAGCGCCCCATCTCCGCCGAGGCAGAGATCCACCGGCCGGAACCAGGGATCCTTGCTGGTCATGAAATCGGGTTGCTCCACTGCAATGGGGGTGGTGCCGGCATATTTGATTCCATCGTGGTTGATCACCGAGTTGACCGGATTGCCTATGAACATGCGATAGTTCCATTTTCGACCCCATTGGTTGCGATCGACGAAGACGATTCCGCAGATCCCGGTGGAGCCGTGGGTGTGCTGGATCATGGTGGGTCCGAAGCCCATCCCGTCGTGCGGCTTTCCGAAGCTGGGATAGCAGGCTCCGCGAATGAGCTGGTAGATCGGGGCACTGTGGCAGTCCGCGCTGTAGAGATTGCCCCTTTTGTCGAAGCAGAGACCGAAGGGGTTCACCTGTCCATGGCTCCAGATCTCGATACGTGAACCGTCCGGTTTGAAGCGGAAGACATTTCCAGAATGCATCTCTACGCGGGAACCGTCCCCTGCGGTGACCGTGGAGGTGTTGTTGAATCCATGCGTGGCGTAAACCCAGCCGTCGGCACCGAACCGGAAGCTGGAACACATCCCGTGGGTGTCCCGCTCGTAACCCATTGGCCCGAAAAGGACCTCGCGGAGGTCGGCTTTGCCGTCCCCGGTGGTATCGGCGAAGTACCAGATATTCGGGATGCTCCAGGCGATACAGCCGTCCTTGTGTTCCGGCCTGTGCCAGGGCAGCACGCCAGTGGGAATGTTCAGACCATCTGCGAATTCGATTACCTTGTCGGCCTTCCCGTCGCCATCGACATCTTCCAGGATCTTGATGGCGTCGTGGCTGTCCCGGACCCTCGATCCTCTCTCGTCGATCCACCTGTCTTTCTTCGCAGCGTAGGGATACTCCACCGTCGAGGAGACCCAGAGCCGCCCTTTCCCACCCCAGGCCAGGTTGATCGGTTTGTTGATCAGGGGTTCTGCTGCGAAGAGTTGCACCTCGAAATCGTCCGGAACGCTGAACCCCCTGAGTTCCTCCTCTGGCGTGAGCGGACCGGTCTCGCGAATGAGGACCGGATTGGCAGGGAGCGGAGCGGCAAGTGCCAGCGTGAGAGCGAGGCAGGTCAGTCGCATGGGGTGGATCTTCAGGCGCCTTGGCAGTCGAAGCAAGGGGATCCTCGACTTCAGGAGTGTGCCTGCGCTGCGGATCCTTCTTCATCGGGGACGATGGGAGAGAGGATCGGGCGCTCCCGGGGGGCTTGCCCTGATCTTCCGGGTAACCTATGGCTCTTTGCGATGAGCCTGATCGACCTGCGGAGCGACACGGTGACCCGGCCGGGACCGGAGATGCGGCGAGTGATGGCGGAAGCCGAAGTGGGGGACGATGTTTTCCGGGACGATCCCACCGTGGACCGGCTGGAAAACCTTGCTGCCGGGATGCTCGGAAAAGAAGCCGGTCTCTTCGTTGCCAGCGGGACGCAGAGCAATCTTTGTGCGCTCCTCACCCATTGTGGCCGGGGAGACGAGTATATCGTGGGCCAGCAGGCCCACACCTACATCCACGAGGGGGGGGGAGGCGCAGCGCTGGGGGGGATCCAGCCCCAGCCCCTCGATCTTGAAGCGGACGGCACCCTCAATCTGCAGAAGGTGGAGAGCCTCATCAAACCGGACGATTATCACTATGCGCGCACCCGGCTCCTGTGTCTTGAGAACACCACCAACGGACGGGTCCTGCCCGGAGGGCATGCGGAGGAAGCGCGCGCGCTGGTGGACAGGCACGGCCTGAGCCTGCACCTGGACGGAGCGCGGCTTTTCAATGCGGCGGTCAGGGCGGACCGTCCCGTGACCGAACTGGCGGCGCCCTTTGACAGCGTCTCGATCTGTCTCTCCAAGGGACTGGGGGCGCCAGTGGGCTCGGTGCTCACCGGGTCGGCGGACTTTATCGTGGAGGCCCGGCGGTGGCGCAAGGTGGTGGGCGGAGGCATGCGACAATCGGGTCTGCTGGCGGCAGCGGGGATCCATGCCCTGGAGCATCACGTGGAACGCCTGGTTGATGATCATGCCAATGCGCGACGCCTGGCGGAGGGGTTGGCCCGGGAGGAGGGGTGCGAGGTCGACATGGAACTGGTGCAGACCAACATGGTGTATGTCAGATTGCCGGAGGAAAAACGGGACGAGCTGCCCGGGCGATTAAAGGAGAGGGGCATCCTGGTCTATCCCGGGAATCCGATGCGACTGGTGACCCATCTGGACGTGTCACCAGCAGATATCGAGAGAGTGGTGGAGGCGTTTACCGGGATCCTGTAGAGCGGGAGCCGGGTCTTCCCTAGAAAGCCGATCCCAAGGCATGGATCGTATTGTAGAGATCTCCGATCATTTCATCACCGCCGGCGGTTTCCAGATCGAAGTGGATCTTCATCTGCATGACGGGGGCCAGGTTGGGGATCTGGAGAAAGATCTCGGTGCCGCTTGAGAGAAGTCTGGCGGAGGTGACGTTCACCTTGTCATGCCCGACCTCGGAGGGGTTGGAGACCTTGTATTCCTTTGACCCGTACTTTCCCGTCCACTGGTAGTTCCACTGCTCGATCTGCCAGCTGTCGAGATCTTCGGCCAGTTCCTTGTCGATTTTCTGCGTAAAGCCGACGCGGATGCCGTTCTCGTGGATGTGAAGGCTTTTGGGCATGGCCACCTCGGCACCGGTGTAGCGCACGCGCTGGAGACATCCGTCCTTGGCCCCGCTGGTCTGCCAGCCTTTCAGGCCGCTCACGTAGAGTTGCCCGTCGTGGGGATTGAAGCGGGCCCGCATCCCTCCCGACTGGAACTTGAAGGGGAACTGATAGACGCCGGCCTGGTCCACTCCTCCGATGTTTTCCTGCAGGACGAGGAAGAGGGTGCATTTGCCATAGGAGCAATGGACCATGTGGCCCTGGAAGGGTCCCCATTTCCTGGAGGTGTTCCAGGCCTGTCCGCCACAGGAATTGTCGATCTTGTGGGGGATCCAGCAGAGAGGGCCGTCGTAGGTGGTGGGTTTCTCAGCCCGGTGATGAGCGTTCATGAAGCCATAGAAGCCGCCCTTCCTGATAAGGTCCACGCGTGAGGAGGGGACCCATGTCCCCTGCTGATCGGCCACCGTGAGTTCACCGTTTGGTCCCGCGCCGGACCCGTTGGGCCAGCGGAAGCCGGTGGCCACCACCTCGATCTGCGATCCGTCCTTGGAGACCTTGAGCAGGGTTCCGGCGTGCTCGTTGTTGGCACCATGCCCCTTCACGAAATAGAAGTTTCCCGCGGGATCGGTCTCGAGTCCGGTGGCGTACTCGTGCACGTGCTTCCCGATGCGGCACCCGTTGTTGAAACACTCGTAAAAGTCTGCCTCACCGTCCTTGTTGAGATCATGGAGGCGGGTGATCTGGTCGCGTCCGAGAACGTAGACCTTGTCCTCGACCACCTTGAGTCCGAGCGGCTGGAAGAGGCCGGCGGCGTAGCGGCGCCATTCGACCTTGCGGAGTTTGTCATCAATGCCCGATACGCGCCATACATCCCCGTCGATGGTGCAGGCCGCGATGTCACCGTTGGAGAAAAAGTCGTGCCCACCGAATCGAAAGAGAATCCTGTCCGGGTTGTCGAAAGGCGGAGTGATGGTATCGAGAACGTAGGGACCCTTCTCCTGACCGATCGCTCCCCGGGTCACCAGGGCCTGGGGATGCCGGGGCGGTCCCCCCCCGGTGGAACGCGAGAGATCCTCAGCTGGAGCCACTTTGTTGACGGTGGCGGCGATCTTCTTGGACTGGTCGAGAGGGATGGATCCAATCACCAGCTTGAGACGGATGGTCTCCTGACGGGGCTTGATTCCGAGATGCCAGTGGCCGTCCTTTTCAGCCACTTCCACCGCGGGGCCGGTCCCGCGACAGGGGAGCACGGTGGTGAGGACCCCTGGGTCGTTCCGGTTCTGGCAGAGTCGCAGGACGAGCATGGACTTGGAGGGCTCCACTTCCAGGGTCCGGGTGAAGAGTCTGATTCCATCGATTTCCTCGATCCAGGGCATGTCGAGAATGCCCGTCCCATTGATGCGATAGGAAAAGACCACCCGTTCGCCATGTCGGTAGAGTCCGCGATATTGAGCCCATGCCCGGGGCAACGGACCGGCCTTCCTGCCCTTGCGCACATCCTGGAAGTTCCCGCCCTCATCGGCCCAGGCCGGGCCACTCTCGGTGGTGAAGAGATAGGGTGAACCAACCCAGTGACCGGCTCCGCCCAGTCCGTCACGGTAGGTATTGAACATGACCGGTTTGTCGGGAATGGCGCAGGCCATGCGCATCATCTCGGTGTCAAAGAGGACCGTGCCTGCCTTGCCGCCCTCGCCCAGCCGGACTGCGATCGCCTTGTAGATGGTGCGATTGCCGACCTTTGCGTCCCCCCGCATGTCGATCGTCCCGGTGAAAATGCCACCGAGTTCCGATTTGGAGAAACGGGGCTGGGGGGCATCCCACCACGGTTTTTTCTCTTCCTGGATCTGTTTTTTCTGGGCCTGAAGCGGTTGGCTGCCCGAGAGGAAGAGGAAGGTTATAGACAGGGCGAAGAGACAGGCGGAACGGGTGATGATCATGATCGGGAGAGGATTGCCGGTTTTATAATTGGTGCTTTGCCACGCGGCGAGGCGCTTTTTCCCTGTCATAGGGATCGACGTTATTGTCGCCCTGTGCGAAGCGAGGGATGTGGATTCCGATGAACGCGCCTACCTGGCCACCCACCGCAGTCATGAGGTGGGCCACCTCCTGAGGCGCTGGCGCGCGGTTGCCCGGAAGGCGGATCTCCAGGTAGTCAGCCTGACGGGGGGAGGGGACAATCCGGTTCTCGGGTTGAGGAACCGTCGCTCCGTTCCGGGCAATGGATTCTATCTGAGTGCGGGAATTCACGGTGATGAGCCAGCAGCGGTGCAGGGGCTTCTGCAATGGGCGGAAAACAACGTGCAATCGCTGCGTGAGCACCCGGTGGCCATCTTTCCCTGCCTCAACCCGTGGGGATTGCGCAACAACAGGCGGGAGGACGCCGAGGGGAGGGACTTGAACCGCTCTTTCGATCGTCCCGGGATTCCAGTCATCGGAGCCCTGCTCGACTTCATCTCGAGGCGGGATTTCGCAGTCGCGGTCAGTCTCCATGAGGACTTCGATGCCAACGGGATGTATGTCTACGAATTGGCCCGCCAGGGAGAGAGCCTGGGGGAGGATCTGCTTGAGCGGGTGGAGGGGGTCATCCCCCGCCACCAGGGAGAAGTGGAGGGAAGAATTCCGAAGAACGGAGTGATGCGGCGTACCCGTGGTCTGATGAAGATCGTGCGGGAGATCGGGGGAATGCCGGAGTCGATCCACCTGTTTCTCAACGGTGCCCGTGCCGCTCTGACCTTCGAGACTCCCTCGGAATACTCGCTTTATCGGCGCGTGCAGTGCCACATCCGTTTCCTGGAGGGCGTGGTCGACTTGATCGGACCGGAAGGGTGACGACTACTCGAAGCGCGATTCTTCCACATACCAGAACGCCTTGGCGCTTCCGGTGCTGTTGCGGTGGCGGAATTGCAGGGTCTCCCTGCCATTGGAGAAAATCGAGCCGACAGGATCCCACTTCTCCATGTCGGTGGAGTGGAAGATGCGATAGATGTATGTTCCTGCGGAGGAGGTGGTGCTGAAATTGATGAGAGCATCGTCACCGTCTTGTTCGATCCCAAGGAATTTGAAGCGCCCCCCGATGCCTTCCAGATCGACTTCGTAGACGGGTTGAGCGGGATCGTTGCTTGTGATGCGCAGGGTGGCGATCCGGGGTCCCTGCACCGTGGGACGAAAAGTGACCTGAAGGCTGGATGCCTCTTCCGGTTCAAGCGGGGTGGTGGGGGTCTGCGTCACGGTGAACTCGGCGGCATGGGGGCCAAGGAGTTCAACGGTGTCAATCAGGAGTGGGCCGTTGCCTGAGTTGCGCGCGGTGAAGGTGCGGATCGAGGTGAACAGCAGATCGGTGTCGGGGAACCGGGTGTGATCCTCCGGATCGGGCGTCTCGTCGCCGGGAGTGATATCGAGGCCGTTTCCGCTGAGAACGAGCCGGGGACTGGGGGATTGTCCTGTGCCACGCAAGGAGAAGCTGTAGGTCCTTTCGGTCGGGGTGGGGTCGTTGCTGTTGATATGCACGGTGACCCGGTGCGCTCCTTCCCGGGTTGGATCGAAGGTAACCTCGAAGGTGCTCTCGCTGTCCGGTCCGATAAAAGTATCGGGATTTCTGCTGATGGAGAACTGGTCACTGTTGATTCCGACCACATCGACGCTGCTGATGCGGAGGTTCTGCTCTCCGGTGTTGCTTATGGTGAAGGTGCGGGTGAGGGGGGCGTCGTCGAGGTCGAGGGTTTCGAAATTCGTGTTGTTGTCCACGACGGGAGAGGAAAATCCGTCCGGAATCACGACTCCGTTGCCGGAGATCACGATGTTGGGAGAGGGAAGAACCAGTTCTCCCGCGATGTCGAACCGGAAATCACCGTCCACGAAAGAGGTGCTTACAAGGCGGATGGTGGCAGTGCGCAGTCCGCTTGCGGCGGGTGGCAGGAAACGGATTGTCATGGAGGAATTCCCGTTCCCGGGAATGATCAGGTCGGGAGGATCGATCACCGTGAAATTGCCGGGGTGTTGTCCGGTGCGCTGGAAGAAGAGGATCTGCAGCGGTGCGCTGCTGAGGTTGCGGATGGTGAACTCGTGGTCAACGGGTCCGGAGCCGGCCAGAATCTGGCCAAAGTGGGTATGATCGCCACCGCCGGGGGTGGTGTCTCCATTGCTGATGACCCGGTCGTTGCCCCGGATCTGGATAAGCTGGGCGTTCACGGCCCCGCCGAGTGAAAGGGTCAGGACAATCGCCAGCAGGCTCCAGGAGAGCCGGGATGTCGAACGGGGGATGAACATGGTTTCAGGGCCAAGTGAACCTGCCGCGGAGGAGGCCGGGGTCAAGGAAAAGTCGAAGAGACGGGGTTCGGGTTTTCCGGTCACCACCGTTCTCGACCGATCGACTATGCAGCGCTCGGGGAGTGTTGACCGGGGAAGGTCACTTTGCGGGCTTTCCGATCACTCCGATATCAGCTGCGGAACCCCAGGCTTCGCCATTGACCTCGGAGAGGACACGGACCTTGACGTAGCGTCCCCGGGTGGGCTTCCCGCAGCGCGCCGACTGCACCTTCCTGTCCTTGGTAAAGGTGACCGTGGCGGCCGGCGAGCCGAAGTCAGTGGGGGAGTTGCCCACGGAAAACTCCGTTTTGGCGAAGGCTCCATTCCAGCCTCCATCCTGGCGGGCGAGATAACGAAAGCCGGAGACGTGGTAGGTTGCGCCGAGATCGATGACCAGTTCGTGGGGGTGTTTGCTGAGACCATCCGACCAGCTGGAGTGCCAGATGGTGTCAGGCCGCCCATCGATGGTGAAGATCGCCTTGCGGTTGTTGGATTGATTCTCGCTGCTGAAGCGCACCAGTTTCATCTTTTCGAAGGGCACGAGGTTCCTGTCCTTGATGCGGTTCCTGCCCTTGATGCGGGGTGAAGCCTGGGGCCTGGAGGTCCCCCACTTGGCCTGGCGATCCCGTTCGTGCCGCTCCCGGGTGGTGTAGGTGCCGGGGCGGGCGGGTTCATGGTTTTCAGAAATGATCACCTTCATCCGGGCGATCACTTCGGGGTGCCTGGCGGCGAGGTTGGTGGTCTCGCTGACATCCGCCTTGAGATCGTAGAGCTCCCAGCTCTGCTTGTTGCGGATATGCACGCCTTTCCAGTTGTTGAGACGGACGGCCTGCATGTTGCCGAACTCCCAGTAGAAGTGGGGATGGGCCTCCTGCTTGTGCCCGGCGGCTTCTTCCCCGAGGAGGGTGGGGAGAATGGAGATGCCGTCGGTGTCCCCGGGTGCCCTGGTTCCGGAGAGTTCGGCAAGGGTGGCGAGGATGTCGTACTGGGCGAACTTGAGATGGTTCACCTGTCCGGCCCTGATCCGGCCGGGCCACTGCGCGAGAAAGGGAATGCGGAGGCCTCCCTCGTAGAGGCTTCCCTTGCCGCCACGGAATTCGACTCCCGTCCCGGGATCCTTGTTGGGGCTGAAGAATCCCCGGGGATGGTCGCCGGAACGAAAGCGGTCCTGGCCGCCATTGTCGCCGGTGAAGAAGACGATGGTATTGTCGGTGAGCTTGAGCTCCTCAAGGAGGTCGAGGACCTGTCCGACGTTGTTGTCCACCATGGTGACCATGGCGGCATAGTTCTTCACGTCCTGCGGGATCTTCTCATCCTTGATCCAGGCTTCGTTCTTGTACTGCTCCCAGGCCGGATCGTCTCCGGGGATGTCATACATGCCGTGGGGCGGGGTGATGGGGAAGTAGCAGAAGAAGGGGTTCTCCTTGTTTTTGCGGATGAATTCCAGGCCTTCCTCCATGATGGCGTAGTGGGAGTAGGTCTCGCCCGTCCGTCCGCCCTCGTTGCCGGGCAGTTTCACTTCCTCGCTGTTGCGGATGAGATAGGGTGGATAGAAGGAGTGGGCGTGTACCTGGTCGTAGTATCCGAAGAAGATGTCGAATCCGTGCTTTTCCGGCACGCCGGTGGAGTCACGTCCACCGGCACCCCATTTCCCGAAACCTCCGGTGGCGTAGCCTTTCTCCTTGAGGAGGGAAGCGATGGTGGTTTCGTCGGCACGCAGGGGCGTGCCGCCGTCGTTGGCACGGACCGAGGCATGTCCAGCGTGCTTGCCGGTCATCAGGTTGCAGCGCAGGGGTGCGCAGACCGGGGCGGCGGCAAAGGCGTGGGTGAAGCGGATGCCGTCCTTCGCCATGCCGTCAATACGGGGAGTCTTGAGGTAGGGGCTTCCCATATGTCCGAGCTCGTAGTAGGCGAGCTCATCGGACATGATATAGACGATGTTGGGCAGTCTGGCCGGAGCGTTGACGGAGAGAAGGAGGCAGGAGGCGAGGAGGCTTAGGCGCGTTCGCATGCTTCTCTTTATGCTTCGGCGGGATGCTTGGAAAGACCTTCGGCGGGTTCATTCGGGCCCGCCGCCTCGGTTTAATTCGCAGTCACCCACGCACTCAGGGTCGAATTGTCGTAGAAGAGGAGGGTGCGGTCGAAGGTGAGGAGGCGCTCGCCGGCAGGCTTGAGGAAGCGGTCTTCGGTGAAGCGCTCGATCTGCGTCTCCAGGGTCCCCTCCGTGATGTGTCCGGTGGCCATGTTGATGAGGGTGAGTTCCTGCTTGTTGCCATGGTGAACGATCTTGAGGAAGTGTTCGTTCTGCAGGCGCACGAAGTTTCCGTTGTGGTGACGACGTGATTTCGGATCCTCGGGGATCTTGAGGAAGCGTTTGGCGTTGAGGTCGGCGATCGCGATCTTGTGGCGGCCCATGATGAGACGGTCACCCTCGATGACAATATCACCGTGGCGGCCGTGCTCGATGTGGGGAGTGAGTTCAAAGCGGTAGTCGGGATCATCGGAGCGCCGCAGGATGAGCTTGTTCTGGGAGGTGATGAGGGCATAGCGGCCATGCATGGAGAGGAGGTGGGCCTGTTCCTCGACGCGGTGGGCAGCCTTGCCATCGAGATTGTAGCGGAAGACGGCCTGGTTGTTGTTGGGGTAGTTGCGGGCGTCGAAGAAGACTGCGCCGGGACCGAAGTGATTGCGATGGACGTTGAGGCGGTTGACGAGGATTCCCCGGGCGACTGGTTGCCCCCAGTCCCGGTCGCCGTCCATCCGCGCATGAAACTCATAATCACGAATCATGCCGTTGTTATTATTGATCTTGGCCGGCAGGTAGTGAAACCCGCTGATGCGGTGGTTTGCCCCGAGGTTGATGTGGACGAAATGGGGGTGGGGAACAATCTTTCCGAGGGAGGGTTTGTCGGGATGCTTCCACGGCGAGTGCCACCAGGTGGCGGGGTCTCCGTCGATCAGATTGGGTGGCAGGGCCCGCAGACCGTTGTTGTGTTCGTGTTCAGCTTCGATGATCCACTTGTCCCGGGGGAGGGGTTTGCCGTCCGCATCGAGAACGTGCAGTTCGGCGGCGGAGGCCCAGCCCTGACCATTCACTTCGGAGAGGGCGGTCAAACGAACCCAGCTGGCAGTTCGAGCGGGAAAACGCACTTCAAACCATCCATTTTCGAGGGGGCGGGCCAGATTGGGAGAGGCGGTGTGAGCAACAATGACACGATCTCGCCGGATGGTCCGGCCGGTGGCGGGATGGAGAACAAGGTGGTGAGGTCCGTGCCACTTGGAGGCGTGGAAGACATGCAGGTTTTCGCCGTCCCAGTAGGGATCGACGAGATGGGCTTCACTCAGGGTGCGTTCCCAGGCCCGCTTGCCGGTTTCGAGGTCAAGGATCACCATTTTGCCGCGGCGGTCGTGGTACATCAGCCGGTTACCGAAGAAGAAGAGATTATCGAGGCTGGAGGGAACGGGAGCCTCCCAGAGGAAGCGGCCGTCGGTGGCTCCGAGCGCGATGGCCCGGCCATGGCCGCGGCGGGGACGCCCCTTTTCCACCAGGAGGAGCTTCTCCCCGAGGAAGGAGAGGGTTGCGTTGTGAGCGTCTACGAACCGGCGCCACTTGATCGATCCGCTGGGACTGAGGTCGAGACATTCCAGGATGCCACCGGAGAGGAGATAGGCAGTGTCACGCAATCCCGAAGAGGCCGGGGCGAGGGCGATGCGTGCATCGCTGCGGGTGAGGCTCCAGGTGCGTTGCAGAGGGAGGCTGAGCGGGGTCGGTGCGGATTCAATGCGGGCCAGGGGCTGGCCAACAGCGTGCCGGCGATCCGGCGCAGGGTTGTCGCTCACCACGAAGATCCTGCCGTGGGCGATGGTGAATCCCAGGGGCCGGGCTTCGCCCAGGTTCCAGGGGCGACGCTCCAGCACCCTGCCGGTCCGGGCTTCCAGGCGTCGCAACTCGTCAACCGATCCCAGGTAGACGGAGTCCCCAAGAAGCAGTGCACGCCCGAGGGTCCGCCGGGAGAGGGGCCGGAACCAACGGGCTTTCCCGGTCTTGAGGTCGAGCCCGCAGACCACTCCCACTCCCCGCACGACGAGGGTGTCTCCGGAGACTCCGATCATCTCGGTTCCCAGGACGAGGGGATTGTCCCAGATCAGGAGGCCTGTTTCCTGGTCGAGCGCGAAGATGCGCCCGTCATCCCGGGGCATGCAGATGACCGTGCTGCCGCTGATGATCGGCCTGGCACCCAGGTTTTCGGCTACGAGGCTGGAGTTCTTCCGGCGGTAATTGTGAATCCAGTCGACGCGGCCGTCACGAACGTCGCAGCGGATGATCATCCCGGCATTAGTGTTGCAGTAGACTGCCCCGCGATGGACGGTGACCGCATTCCCGTAGATGGCGTTTTGCGGAGCAGAGCGCTCCATGCGTCTGGCGAAATCGATGGCCCGGCCCGAGCTGGCGAGATCAGCCGACCAGCGGGGGCGTTGCTCATCGGGATCGAAGTGGATGAGGCTCACCGTCCGGTTGCGGTCGGTGACATCACCAGGGGTATGCCACTGCAGGTAGAAGAGTCCTCCGTCGGCGGCCACGGGGTCGGCCATGGGAACCCCTTTTGAATAGGGGGACGTGCCACGGTCGTAGGTGTAGGACCAGAGCGGTTGCCCTCCAGCCAGGTCGAAGGCCGCAACGCCATTGGGGAGCGAGGTCAGACCCCAGCGCGTGTAGAGGGTGTCGTTGAGGATGAGTGGACGGAAGTAACCGGGATGAAAGCCGGTGCGGCGGTGTTGTTCGACCGGATGACGCTGAAGCTGTGACCAGAGAGGATCACCCGGATTATCCGTGTCGTAGCTCACCAGCAGGTTGCGACCGCTGACGATGATCTGCGAACCGGCGGCCTGGAGGTCGATTCCGAAGCCGATGGCAGGGGTGTCGGTGGGCCAGGGAGAGACCGGAGGGAGTTGGAGGATGTGCTGGCTCAGCCCCCTGAGGGCTGGCGCCTGGGTTGGAGGAGGGGTGGAGCTGCCCTTGAGAAGCTCCGACCTGATCTGTGAACCCCTGGCAGTCCCGCCCATCCAGGGATATTCCCTGCCCGGGTCGATGGCACCGGTCGAGGTCCGCAGTTCGTCGATGGCACCAATCAACCTGAGGGCGGTCCAGAATCCCACCTGGGCGGCGTCCCTCAGGGGGGGATCGGCGGAGTGCGCGAGCAGTTCACTGAAGCTGCGGAGAGCGGATTCGGCACGGCCTTCCCAGAGAGCTTTGTTGCCGACCGAGAGCAGTCTCCGGTGAACCTCGGCGGACCAGGCAAACCGACGGCTCAGGGCGAGAAGGTAGGCCTCTGTAGGTTGGCTCGGAAGAGTCTCCCGCACGAAGTGATCGTCCTGGATCTTACGCAGTGCGGCCAGTTCGGCGGTGGGCTTGGACCGCAGATGGAGATCGAGGGCCCGCAAGGGATCGGTCAGGCCCGTCTGATCCTGCCAGGGGACGATTTGTCCGCCGGCCAGGGCGGCGACGCGATCGACCTGGCCCGGGATATCAGCGGGGGAACGGTCGAGTACGATCCGCCAGTAGCCATCCGGATCGTCGGGTTCCATGTGGGCAAGGGGAGTTCCCTCCGGCAGGGGATAGATGGGCAGGGGCAGACTCTCGATGGTCTTCAGCTCGGTGCTCATCCAGTTCCAGAGTTTACGGGTGGAGGCGTGGGGGTGATCAGGGTCGTAGTCTTCCCTGATCTGCTGGTAGAGCGGACGGGCTTCCAGCAGATCCATGCGGCGGTAATTGTAGGCCCGGCGGACGCGCCAATAGAGATCATTGGGGTTTTGCTGATAGAGGCGGTTGCTCGTTTCGCGGGCTTCGAGTTGCCGCCCTTCCAGCAGGGCCTTGTCGATAACCCGCGGGACAGCCTCGTGGATGGAGTGGGTGTTTGCGGAAATGGCTCCGATCTGCTCGAGGGCGACGAGACGTTCGGAGGCGAGATCAATCCACGGATCGGATTTCAGGAGGCTGCCCTCTTTTGCGAGAATGGTTGAGTAGCAGGTCACCGCGAGGTCGAGGTGGCCGGGATGGGATTCCGCGAGGTCGATCAGGAGACGGTGGCCTTCATCGTCGTGACCAGCATCGTAGGCGCGCTGGGCTTCGGCCCAGCGGGGGTCGGAGGGAGGATCCTTCGCCGCCGTGAAAGACGGAAACCCGAGAAAAGGCAGACAGCAGAAGAGCGCTCGCAGTCCCGGCGTCATGGTGTTCGGAAGGGAATCGGGATTCCGTTGGAATCGGTGAGCCGGAGGCGCACCCACCAACGGTAGTCTACATTGGCGGACTTGACGATGAAGCGGTTGGTTCCGGCCACGAGCTTGACCTGTCGCCCCTTGTCTTCCGCGATGCAGTCCTTGCGGTGCTGGTAGGGAGCGATCTTCTCTGAGATTTTCTCACCGTTGAGCCAGATACGGAAGGCGTCATCACCGTCAATATCGAGAGTGACTTCCCTTTCGGTATCCACGTGGATGTCGGCCACCGCGTAGCCCACCGCGAATGATCCGGGAGGGGGGAGCTGGGAGGACATGGCCAGCTTTCCGTCGGTCCGGTCTACGATTCCCTCGCCCCAGGTGACCTCGCGCTCGATGGGCTTGTCGCTCCGGCCTTCGAGGAGCCAGATGTAGGTCGCCTTGTAGGTCTTTTCAAAGTCGATTTCCTTTTCCGGTTCATGCACCTCGTGGAAGGCCTTGTGTTCCTTGTCGTTGAGGAAAGTGCCGATCACCATCCAGTCTGCGAGGTAACCCTGGGCCGCCACCACTTCTCCGATCTGGTCTTCCGGAGCCAGGGCGCCGAGCGCCTTGGCGGCGGCAACACGGAGGATGTCATCCGTGCCGGTGAGGAGTTCTTCCAGCGCAGCCATGGCGGGGCGGAAGTCCGCTTCACTCCCCGCGTGGGCGAGAACTTCATAGGCCAGGGCGCGAACGGTTTCGTCGTCGCTGGAAAGGGGCGCCTCAAGGTAGGCAACGAGGCGGCCCTGCGGGGCGTTCACTGCCGGTTGGCGCTTGAGAGCACTCAGGGCGGCCCGGATCACTTCGGGATCCTCATCGACCAGGCTCTCGCGCAGAATGTCGTAGTGGTTGATTTCCCTGCAATGGGCCAGGCAGCGGATGCTGAGGGAGCGGATGGAGGATTCCTCGTGTTTGAGGGTTTTACTGAAGAACTGGTGGTGCTCGTCAGGGTTCATGGCCGCGGAACCGAGGGCGATCAGGCCCGCCTCGATCGTCTCGGTTTCGTTGGCTCTGGCCAGGGCAGCGCGGAGTGGCGGTCCCAGTTCCGGGGAGCGGGTGAGGGTGGTGATGAGGCGGGCTCCGGTGCGCACCCGCTTTTCGTCGCCGCTTTTGATGAATTCAGCCATGGCGGCGGTCACCTCCTTCCACTCCTGGTTCTGCAGACCGGTAAGGATGGCCCCGTAGTTGAGGTCGGTTTCCTCGAGATCAGGAAGGAGGTTGAGCAGAATTGGAATGAGGACGGCACTCTGGATTTCGCTGATCCCGCGGAGCGATTCGCGCATCAGGTCGGGATTGGTGAGCTGCCTGCCCAGGCGTGCGAGGGCGGCTTCATTGCCGGTGAAGGCCAGGGCCCGGGCCGAGGCCCGGGCGAGGGGCGGGGTTGGGGCGGTGGTGAGTTGATCAACCACCGCCCAGGCGGCCTCCTTCTTCCGGCGGGCATGGGCCGCGGCAGCGTGGCACTTGACCACAGGATCGGCATCTTTCAGGAGGATACCGATCCAGGTCGTTGCGGAGTTGCCTCCGTGGAGTTCGAGCACCTCGGCGGCGGCGGCGCGGAGAGCGCTCTGGTCGTGTGCGACCCACTTGCCGAATTCACCGGGATCCACCCCGTTCTCGATCTGAGACAGGGAGAGCAGGGCGCGTCCACGGATCCAGGAATGGACGGTCTTGTCGTTGAGCAGGGCCCGGACATCATCAATGGCCAGCTCCACCCGGTGTTCGCCGAGGTAGTGGAGGGCTTCGGCCTGCTGAATCCAACTTTTGCTTTCGAGTTGCTGCAGCATCCGTCCAGCCCCGGCCGGTGGTGGTGCGGCCGGGAGCAAGGCACAGGCACTGGCGAGGAGGCCGGTGGCGACGCTGTGAGGGAGGCGGATCATATGCGACTGACGCGGCTCAGGCCCCTGGCTTCCGGCCTGCCCCGGAACCCCGAATCCCGTCCGGCGGGTGGATCAACCGTTAGCGCTGGTAGATGGGAAGGTAGCGGTAGGGCACTCCCAGGATGAGGATGGAAAATCCGGTTCCGTAGACCGTGCCGTGGGCACCGCCCCAGCTTCCGTCCTGCTGCTGCTTGGAGACGATGGTAGCCGCAATCTTCGGGTACCAGGCCTGGAAATCGGATTCGCCGGCCTGGTACATCGATTGGACCGCATAGTAGTGTGAGTAGTGGAAACGGGGGTAGTTCTTGTCGAACTTGCGGTCGGGATAGGCCTTGAGGAAGGCGAGCCCACGCTGGGTGGCCTTGTGCCGGCGCTGTCCGCACATGATGAGTGACATCACGCCGGCTGCGGTCCGCGCGAATCCCGGTTCCCCGCCACCGGGCTGGTAGCGGAAACCACCGCTATCCTCGTCCTGGCAGGTCAGGACGTATTTGGTGGCTTTCTCAATGGTGGCGTCGGGGACGGAGATGCCGGCCTCCCGCGCGGAATTGAGAGCGACCACCTGCATGACAGTCATGGAGAGATCGGCGTCCCGTGGTTCCGGGTTGTAGCGCCAGCCACCCTCGGCATTCTGGGCGCGCAGGATGATGTCGACGGCCCGGCGCAGGGAGGTCTTCAGGCGGGGATTCTTGCTTTGACCCCAGGCTTCGGAGAGGGCGAGGACGGCCAGGCCATGCTCGTACATTCCGGCGTGGTTGTTGGGAGTGCCCAGAAACCCCCGCTGGTCCCGTCCCTTGTTGATGAGGTAGGAGATCGCCTTGTCCATGAGCCGTCCGTATTCACCGCGGCCCGGCACGTAGCCTTTCAGCATGAAGGCCATCAGTCCGACCGAAGTCTCAGCCACCGGGTTGCCGGATCCGCCCCAACTGCCATCGGGGTTCTGGACCCCGTCCTTGGCGAGATAGGCCAGCCCCTTGGTGATGGCGGCTTCCGCCTCGGGGGAGAGGCGGGCCACTCCGACTGTCTGGGTCTGCGCGGCCTCATCCTGCGCCTGCACCCGGGCGAGAGGCAGGGTGGAGGTGAGAAGGGAGGCTGCGGTCAGGGCAGCCACGGTGGTTGTGCGAAGTGGTCGGGCGTTCATTCCTCAAGGGCTTCGTAGTATTCGGCAACCAGCTTCCGGAACTCGACCGGGAGCGGTTGCACGTAATTCTGGATGGCGGCCGAGCGTCGGCGCCGGGTGAGAGAATTGATGGACTGTCGGCTGCGAGCCACCGCATCGCCCTGGGCGACGGTGGAAGAGGTTCCGGCCGCCGAGCTTTCCTGCAGGTCGAGGGGATTGCCCTTGCCCTGGCCGCCCTGCCCTTGCCCTTGCCCTTGCCCGCTACCCTGTCCGCTGCCTTGTCCGGCACCTGCACCTGCACCAGCACCTGCTCCAGCACCAGCACCAGCACCAGCACCTGCTCCAGCACCTGCTCCAGCACCAGCTCCGTCGTCACCGAAGCCATCGTCACCGAAACCCTCGTCGCCGAAGCCATCGTCGCCGAAGCCATCGTCGCCGAAGCCATCGTCGCCGAAACCCTCGTCGCCGAAGCCATCGCTTCCGTCGTCGGCAAGGCCGTCACCGGATCCCAGTTCGGCTTCCGCACCCGCCTCGGCAGCTGCGAGGGCTTTCTCCAGGGCCGCAATGACGTCACTTTGCGCCTTGATCCCGCCATCCTTGTTGCCGGTATTGATCTCAGCGGCCGCCACGGTCACGTGCTCCCCGGCTTCGGTCAGGGCGTCGCGCAGGGGGTCCTCGGCATCGGGAGTCGCTTCTTCGGTAAGATGTTCTTCGGCCACTTCCTCGATCTTGATTCCAATTTCAAGCTGGCGCCCTTCCAGTTGGCTCTGTTCCGATTTGAAGACCTCCCCCTCGGCCTGGACGGTGTCCTGTTGCAGGTCTTTCTGGTCGGCCAGGATCTGGGCGATGTCCTCGACGAGGTCGGACATGCCGCTGGACTCCGCGCCCAGGATCTTCTCCGCCTCGCGGAGGGCCTCGAGAGCCTTCTCCTGGTCCGTCACCGCGTCGGCAGCCTTGGTCTGGGCGATCTGCTCGATGGCGCGGGCCATGTGAGCAACAGGCTTGCTCTCCAGGAGGGAGAGTTCGGCCCGTCCGAACCGGCTCAGGGTCTCTTCATCAACGGCTTCCTTGCGGGCCTTCACAAGGGTCTGGAAGAACTGACCGTAGCGGTCAATGACGGCCTGCTGGGCGCGGCCCAGGCGGGCCTGGTCGACCTTGGCGGCTTCCTTGCTCTTGATGCCCTCGATGCCCCATCGCTTGGTCTGGCGCTGCATGAACTCCTCGGTCTTGATAATCTCCCGGATCTGTTTCACGAGGAGGTCGTCCACCAGGACGGTATTGGCCCCGGAGATGATCTTGCCGAGTTGCTCGACGATTTCCTCGATAGTCTTGCCAGCTTCCGCAATGTGGGGGTGGGCGTCGTCGGGCTTGCCAGGCCGGAACTTCTCCCGGGCATTGGAGAGCTCATCACGGGCGACCACCACCTTCTTGGTGCGGAGTCCCCCCAGCGAATTACGCGTCTCATTGAGGGTGACGGCGCCCCCTTCCTCGGCGAGGCCGTTGGACTGGAGATCCTCGAGGAGGAAGCTGAGGCGGCGTTCGACCGAGGTCATGCGACGACCCACCCCGTTTTGTCGGTTCACCTCGGAACCGAGCCGTTTCTTGGTGCCCACGATGCTGTCGGCCCGTTCCCCTTCTTCCTGCGCGGGACTGGCGAAGGGCAGCAGGCTCGTCGCGGCGAGAATCAGGGCGAGAAATCCGTTATTCGTTTTCATCTTCTTCTGTGGGTTCGGTGGGTTCGATGCCCTCTTCGGTCTGTAGTTGCGTAACTGCCTTCTGGGCGGCCAGTTCCTGATTGCGGGAGCGCTTCAGTTCTTCGATCTGCGCTCCGTACTCTGCACGGTACCAGTCTAAATACGTTTCGGAAGTAACGACAGTCAATTGTCGCGGGGCCGTGCGTCGCAGGTGGATTTTTCGGTCGGGATGGCGGTCGGCCACCTCAATGGCGAAGGATATGCGGTCGTTGGGCTTCAGTTCCTTGAGGCTGTCGGACAACTTCCAAGTGTAGTCGAAGGTTTTGTTGGTGTCTCCGTTGAAATTGAAGATTTCTACCTTGTTCTCGTCTGCGCCGTTGAGCGAATAGACCAGCCAGGCCTTGTCGAGCCCGATGTCGTCGGTGCCCTTGGCCTCCATTTTCACGATCTTGCCCGCGGTGGCGTATCCGATTTCACGGGGTTGGAGGAGGTCGACATCCGGGAGGCCGTCGCTGGTGACCTTGACCCCGTGCTGGACATCCTCGTAACTGAAGCCATTCGCCTTTTCGACCCAGCGGAAGGAGTACTTGAGGGCCGTTTCGATAGGCAGTTCAAAGGTTGCGGTGGTTCCACTCTCGTCGAGGTCAGCGAGGAGGGTGCGGAACTTCGGGGTGTTATCCCCGGGGGCTTCCGGCTTCTCCCCGGTCCCAGCTTCCGCTGCTCCCCAGGCCGTCGGGACCAGCACTTCCCAGGTGCTCACCGGGGTGTCGCAGGAGACGGTCCACTTCACGGTGGTGCCTTCCTGCACCTCCAGGTTGAGCTGATCGCTCTTTCCGTTCTCCTTATCCATGTAATCGGGATACTTGAGGACGAGATTGATGTCCGTGATCCGCGGAGCGGTGATGATGCTGATGGTGTGCTGGTCACTGCGGTCGTCGCCGAGGCGCACGTAGAAGAGGGTGTCACGGGTGAGATTCTTGGCCGTGATCTGGCGGGAAAACTCATTTGCAGAGCCCTCCACCCTCTTCATGGGGAGATCCTTCCACTTGTCCTCGGACGCCTCCCTGAAGTAGAGGGTCCCCTTCTCGGGGATGACATGGTCAGTGGAGGCCGTGGCGGAGATGGTGGCATCGGATCCGATCCGGATGGTGAGATTGCCGGTGCTGCCGGCGACCACGGTCTGGGTCGGGTATTCGACATCCGAACCCGTCAGGCGTTTGAGGAGGGTGGCGGTGTGAGCGGGGTTGAGGGCCCCCAGGAAACCGAAGACGAGAAGCACTCCCCCGGCCATGACCAGGATCCTGCGGAGCTGACCGAAGTCGACGATCTCCTTGAAATCGATGGGGCGGCTGCGTTCGATGGCCTGGTCACGCATGGCGTCGATCAGGGACTGCGAGACATTATCCTGGTCGGAGCCGGGCCCGTCCTTGAGCTGCATGTAGGAAACCAGGAGGGATCTGAGACCCGGGTGCTGTTTCTCCACATCGAGGGAGGTGGTTACCGGGTCGTAGGGCCTGAGGTAGCGCAGCCATTCGTGCCAGAGCACCCATCCCAGGATCCCGATGTTTACCAGGAGGAGAAAAACGCCAATGTTCCCGGACAACCCGGTCTTGGCGAAGAGGCCCCAGTCGATGATGAAATCGACGGCGAGAAGAGCGATGAGCCACACCACCAGGCGCGAAGCCCCGCGGATGTTATACCACCGTCTCTCCTGCTGGTAGGCTTGCTGCAGTCGGTTTTCGATACTGATGTCGTGTCCTTCGGCCATTAGTCTGATCAGTTCGTGAGTTTCTTCGGTCTACCGTTATACGAGGTTGTCCTTGCGTCGCAGGTACCACTCGGCACCTGCAAAGGCCACCACGAGGAGGAACCACAGGGGCGTGTCCCACAGTTCGCGCTCGATCCTGACGGTGTTGTTGAGTGTTTCCTCGGGGGGAAGATTGGCGGCGAATTCCCCGAGGCCGGCCAGGCTCAGCTGGCGCCCCCCGGAAATCTCGGCGGCCTGGCGGGCGACATCGGGTTGCATGGAGGTCTCGCGGTCCTCGATGTCGACGGTCTTGACGGAAAAATCGGCGGTATTGGAGATCTCGGCGTCCTGGGGCTGGGTCCTGATCTCGTATTTGCCATCCTTGCCCGCCAGGTAGGATCCCGAGTAGAGCCCCGGGGTGCTCTCCACCGCGGTCATCTCGATGGCGGTGGCTGAGTCAGGGTTGTCCTTTTCCTCAAGGACCACCTCGTAGCTTTCGCCCTCCACCGGTTCGAAGGACTCCGTGAGGACGTTGGCGAAAACGCGGATCTGGTCGCCCGCACTGTAGCTGTTGCGATCGGTTTCGATGCTGATCTGCTTGTTGGCGCCCAGGAGGCGGGAGAGGGTGAGGAACTGGATGGTCTGGCCCCAGAAGCGGGCATGGTAGCGGTCGCCCACCTCAAGGCGCATGCGCCAGAGGTCCTCGGTGGCGACGAAGAGGCTCTTGCCTGTTCCGTAGCGGTGCCAGGCTACCAGCGGGTAGTCGGGGTCGGCGTCGTTGGCCTTGGGCAGGCGCAGGAGGATGGTTGCCCCGGACTTGGCGCCGGCGAGTTGGGGGAGCCCGTACATTGGCCTGACGTGAGACCAGATGCGGGAACTCACATCAGGAGCGAGGGAGAGCGAGGTGGCCAGGCTCTTGTGCCCGTCCTCGGTGACCTCGGGCGAAACATTGATGCCGAGGTTGAGGTAGCCACCAGGGCCGATGTTGACGGGAAGGAGATCGCCGATGGGGGTGTCGCGGTAGGTGGAAGGGGCCGCCATGGGACCGGCCAGCATGAGGAGGGAGCCCCCGCGCTCACGCACGAGCTTCTCGATGAGCTGGGTCTGGGCTGCGTTTAAGAAGGAGGCGGGCACGTCCCCGAGGATGATGAGGTCATACTTGAGGGCTTCCTTGGGGTCCTCCGGGAAACGGCCGATGTGCAAGGGAGAGGAAGCTGCGAGAGCGGGATCGCCCTGCGTCATGAGGAACTGGACCTGGAGCCGGGGGTCGCGCAGGAGAACCCAGCGCAGGTAGCGGTATTCCCACCGGGGCATACCCTCGATGTAGAGCACCTTGATCTTCTCATCGAGGATGCGGACCTGGTGGCTGGCGGCATTATTGACCTCCGTGATCTCGCCTTCCTGCAGCTTGATGTTGAAGTCGAGGTCAAGAGTGCCCGATTCGGCTTCCGGGATGAACATGAACTCCTCGAACTGGATCCCGTCCTTGAGGGTGATCTGCTTGCTTTCCTTCTCTTCGTCGTTGACCCGGAAGTAAAGCTGGACCGGCTTGCCGGCAAAGCCACGGGACTCGATCTTGACCCGCAGGGGGACGCGATCTCCCTTGAACACCACCTCCGGGGCGATCACGCTACGGACGTGGATGTCGGGTGGGGCGGGAAGACCGACCGGCACGGTGTAGAGGGGAACGCGGCGTTCCTTCAACCGGCGGGCCACGTTGACGGGATCCTTGCCCTCTATCCAGGCGAAGTCGCTGATGACCATGGCGCCAGCGAGGGGTTGGCCCGAGAAGCGGTCCACCGCATCCTCAATGGCATTGCCAATCTGGGAGGATTCGCCCTCTGCCAGGTGCAGGGGAGCGGCATCTGTGCCGTCGTCAGGGGCTTCCGGGGTGGCCCGTGGATCCTCGCTGCGCAGCTGTGAATCAAAGGTGAAGAAACGGAGGTCATAGCGGTCCTCAAGCTGGTCGAGGAGCGTCAGGTCGTCATGTTTGAGGGCGAGGGCAGACCGGGCGAGGTCGATGCGGCGGGTGGATCCGAGCTTCTGCTTCACGTCCTGGGCGTCGTCAGTGCCGAGGCTGCGGTCGAGGGAAATCTCGCCGAGGACCTTGGCGGCTTCCTCGACATCCTCGGCCGAGGTGCGGGGGTCCTCGATGGCCATGCTGCGCGAGGTGTCGAGCATCACGATCAGCGACCGTTTGGACTCCTTGGTCATGCGGATCTTGGCGAAGGGCTGCATGACCACCACGATGAGGGTGAGCAGGGCGGCCGCCTGCAGGATCATCATGGCGATGCGGCGATTGCGCGGGACAAGTTGCTCGCGCCGGTAGAGGAAGAACGCGAAGCCGATGGCTGCCGCGATGAGGATGAGACCAAGGAGCAAGCCGCCGCGGAAGGCGAGTTCGACTTGGTCGACTTCCTGCGACGGATCTAGTCCCAACAGTTTCTTGAGCATGGCGTGGGGCGGGGGTGGTTGGATTCGGTAAAAGGTTTGTTGGAATGGGCTTAGCTGCGGCGGGCGGCGGCGACCTGGCTCATCTGCAGGGTGGCGGAGAGATCGGCGCTTTCTTCCCGGTCAATCCGGTTGGTGAAGTAGCGGGCGAGCACGCTCTGCACCACAAAGATGATGATGGCGAGGAGAAGAAGAAGGTGGGCCAGTTCCCGTCCCTGGCGCTTTTTCTCAATGGCAGCAACCATCGATCCCGCGCGGTTGAGAACCGTTACCCCGGTGCCATCGAGTTTGTTGGCGAGGACGCTTCCTTCGACCACCCGCACGTTGGATTCATCGGCATTGACATTGGCGGCCACCACCATCCCGGGTTTGTCGTCCTCGGCTTTGATCTCGTAGACACCGTGCTTGGTGAAGGAGACAGGCGCGACCGGCTGGTCTTCGTTCTGGACCACGCGGACATCGGCAGGCTCCTCGGAATCCGGGCTGCGAAGGGAGACGAAGTCACCCACTTCCCGTCCGCTGACCGGGAGCTCGGCATCGGTTCCAACCGTGAGCTGCAGGCGGTCGGGATCGCTGGTGAGCATGGTAACAGCCTGCTGGAGCAGGATGGTGTAGAGCGGTTCGCGCGGGAGGTTGTTCCAGCGCTTGTTGCTGGTGGTGGTGAAAAGAAGAACGGTGCCGGAGCCCGTGGAGCGGCTGAGGAGAACGGGGTCGCCCGACTGGGCGGTGATGAGGACTTCACCGTCCTCCACCGGGGTGGATTTGATCTGTTTCGTGATGCGGATGGCGTCGAGGAGCTTTTCCGGGTAGCGGGCGGTGAGCCTGGCGAGGAGGTGATCGGACCGGGCCGGCTGCAGGGTCCAGCCTTCCTCGTCCTCGCAAGTTGCCACCTCGTCAAGGACCGCAGGCAGGATTCCCTCTTCCCCGCCGAGGTTCTGGTTGTACTCCGAGGGCTCCACGCGGTCGCCCGAGAAAATGATGAGGCCGCCGCCACCCTTGACGAAGCGCTTGAGGCGTTTGGCGGTGTCGGGCGAGATGGAGAGGACGTTGTTCATGATCACGACGTCGTAGTCACCAAGCGTCTCCAGTCCGAAATCGGCGGGATCGATCTCGTTGACGATCACCCCTTCCTCGCTGTCGCTGTCCTGGGGACGGAGAGCCACCTTGGCGTAGTAGCCGCCGCTGCGGTTTCCTGCCACGCTTTCCACATCTCCCTCCAGGAGGAGAACCTGGATCCCGGAACGAATGCGGGCGATGGCGTGGCGCACGTTGTCATCAGTCAGGTCGTCCTTTGTCAACTCCGCGCGCAGTTTCACGTCGCCGGCCTTGTCGAACTGGGTGGTGAACTCAAGGGGACGGGACTCGCCGGCGGCGAGGGCGCCCACCGCCACCCGCTTGCTCAGCGTTTCGTCCACGAAGAATTCCAGGGTCGCTCCTTCCTCGGAACTGCGCCCGGTGTTACGGACGAGGGCGGTAAAGCGGGCCTCCCCCGATTTGCGGAGTGATCCCCAGGTGTAGGCGAGGCTCTCGATGGCGAGGTTGTCCTCTCCCTCGTTTCCGGCGGGAACGACAAAGACGTTGGCGTTGTTTCGCAGGTTCTTGAGCGAATCACGCGCCCGCGGCGGGAGTTCGCCCCAGTCCAGTTCCTGCGAATCGGTGATGAGGAAGCACTCTTTTCCCGCCGTCTTCAATTCGCCCACCAGTTCATCGAGGAGCTCGATGTTGCTTTCCAGGTTCAGCGAATTCGGACCGGCGGATTTGAGTTCATCGAGTTTCGCGGCAACGGTTCCGGGGTTGTAGCTGACGCTGCGCAGGAGGACCTCAGGCCGGGTGCTCATGAGCACGAGGCTGATGGGATCGCCCTCCTTGGCGGTCGTGAAGATTTCACGGGCCTTCTCCACCGCACGTTCAAAGCGGGAGTTTGCGCCGTGATTCATGCTGTAGGAGGCATCGATGGCCACTACCATCCCGACTTTCTTGTTACCGATGGCGGCATCGGAGTCCATGGTGGGGCGCATGAGGGCAAGGGCGAGGAGGGCGAGGGCGAGGCAGCGCAGGGCCAGGATGATGAAGTCCTCAAGACGGACCTGACCGGAGCGGATGACGAGAGCCCGGCGCAGCAGTTCCATGGCGGCCCAGTCCGTCTGGCGGCGGTGCTTGCGGTAGAGGAGGTGAATGATGAGGGGGACCGCGACGCCCAGCGCGCCGAGGCCGAGCCACATTCCGACTGAATTGAGTGCTCCCATGAGGTTGTGTCCTTATTCGGGTTTGAGATTGTTGGTTCGGATGACGTGTGCGTCCCGGAGATCGATTCCGCAGGGGAAGGCGAGGGGGCCGTCAAAGGCGACCTTGAGGGTCAGTTCCTCGCCTCCGGGGAGGCTGAGGGCGAGGGGAATGGGATCGCTTCCGGCTTCCATCCTGCGGGTCCATACCGGGGAGGACCCGTCGAGAACGGTGACTTCCAGCCTGGCACGGTTGCCGGGCACGAGGTGGATTTGCCCACGGAAGAGCGATGGCCCCCGGGGGGCGGGGAGGGAGAACCGCAGCACGGTGTGCGGCATGATGCGCAGGGAGCGCGTGTGGCTGTCCGTGACCGTGGTGGTGAGTCGGGGGGCGGGTGGAGGAAGGGCGGGACCGATGGATTCCATGACGGTCCGGGGGACGGTATCGAGCCAGATGAGACCGGGTATATTCCGGCGCAGGTAATGGACGGCATTCCAGGCCAGCTTCAGTTCCCCGAGGGTCTCGTGCTGAAGCAGAAGTTGGTTGCCCTCAAAGCGGGTGGTTCCGAAGAGCAGGCTGCCGTCTGTCAGGCCGATTTCGTCACCGGATGGTTGGGCGGGTGGCTTGGGGGTGGCCAGGACGAAGCGCAGGGCCGCCGCACGGGGGATCGGAATGACACCCAGGGGGGAACGGATGGCGATGTCCTTGGCCCGGACCCAGATCAGGCTGCCCGGAAGCGGGTCGCCGTCCTTGCGGTAGAAGGTGCCCGGCTCCCGGGGATCGTCGGGGGCCCCTGCCACGAACTCCATGCTGGCGAGAGCGGCCAGGGGGATCTTCTTCTCACCGAAGATCTGGCTGCGGATGCTGAGGACCTTCTTCCTGCCCGCTCCCTCCACGGTGCGGACTTCGGCATTCCAGATTTCGCCATCGAGCAGGTGCACCGCGCCGGGAAGGCTGGGAGCATTTTCCGGCAGGGGGTTGACGGTGAGGAAGACTTCGCCGCTCAGGGGCCTGCTCTCGCAGGAGAGTTGTCCGTTCTCAAGGTTGAGAACGCCCTGCCTGCGTCCACTGCTGGAGATGACCAGGCCGCCGGAGGGGACAGGGGGAGCCGGACGGTGGGTGACCACCCGGGCTTCCCCGGGCCGGGCGGTCATGAGAATCTCGTCCACGTTGAGGTGGCCCCACAGGCCCCGATGCTGGTCGCGCAGCTCAAGGCGGGCAAACTGTCCGCGGAATTCACGCATATCGATGGCGACTCTCTCGAAGTAGTCGTCATTGTGGCCGGTGGCGCTGCGCACAATGCCCTGGGCGGTATGAATATTGACACAGACCCGGCCCGGGTGTCCGCCGCCGCTCATCCGGATGAGGATGTAGTCCTGCTCCACGAGGAAGACGGGCGAAAGGAGGCTCCCCACTGCCCGTTCGGTATTTCCTATGGTGGTGAGGAAGAACTTTCCTTCGAAGGGCCCGACCCGGCGCTTCATCATCTTGGTGCCGGACTGCAGGTCCCGGTTGAAGGCGTCTCCCTCCCTCTTCCAGTTGCCTCCGAGCGCACCCAGCTGGTTGTCCTTGAGGGGCGTTGGATGGACCGGGCTCCACTTGGGATTCTGTCCCAGGTCGTTGTTCTCGAAATCGTGAATGACGAGGTCGCCATTGGGGCGCACCGGGAGGAGGGGTGCCTTGGGTTGTTCAGGGGTATGGGGCCGCTGGTGGGCCAGAAGTTCCCCGTATTCCTCCAGGGAGAGCTGCCCGTTGGTGTCCTTGTCGGACTCAGGGGTTTCGGCCAGGGCCCGCTGGAGAGCCGGATGGTTTGCGGAGCTGACCACGATCGCTTCTCCCTGGGCCAGCACCGGCAGCGTCGCCGCCGTGAGGGCGGCGAGGGCACGGGTCACTGTGGTGAGGGAGGCAGCCATGGTTCCGGATTTTCAGAGTTGCCCTTATTTCGCCTTGGCGAGAGCAGAGCGCTGGAGGAGGTAATTGCTGATGGTCTGCTCAATGGGGTCCTTCGTGTTGACCAGCACGTAGTCAACCTGGGCCTTGGCACAGGCTTTGCGGATGTCGCCCACAAACTTCTCGAGTTCCTCGAGGTAGTTGGCGCGTACCCGGGCGGGCTGGGTGATGACCTCGCCTTCGCCCTCCAGTCCCATGAACTTCCACATCCCGTTGAGAGGGAAGTCGATTTCGTGGGGATCCATGACGTGGAAGAGAATCACATTGTGCCCTCCGTAACGGAGGTGGTTGAGCCCTTCGATGAATTCCTCGGTGTTGTCAAAGAGGTCGGAGAAAATCATCACGAAGCCCCGCCGCGTCATGCGGTGGGCAAAGTCGTGAAGTACTGCCCCCACGTTGGTGCGCGGGACCGGAACGACCTTCTCCAGTTCGCTGGAGATATCGTGGAGAACCTGCATGTTGCTCTTGGGCGTGATATAGTTCTGCAATTCTCCGTCGAAGATACCGACCCCGGCGGAGTCTCCCTGGTTGATGACGAGGTAGGCCAGGCTGGCCGCCAGGTACTTGGCGTATTCGATCTTGGAGATCTTGCCCGACTTGTAGGTCATCGACTGGCTCGCATCGAGGAGCATGTTGGCGATGAAATTGGTCTCCGCGTCAAAGAGCTTGATGTAATAGCGGTCACAGCGGGCGTAGGCCTTCCAGTCGATGTGGCGGGTTTCGTCGCCCTGGGCATACTGTCGGTAGGCCGTGAATTCCGAGCTGATGCCCCGGCTGGGGCTCTTGTGCTGGCCGATCCGGAGGCCCTCCACGACCAGGCGGGCCACTACGTCGAGGGAACCGATCTGTGAGAGGGTATCGGGATCGAGATACTTGGCGGTGCGGGGTGTGGGAGAGGACTCCGGGGTGACAGGGGGAGACTCGGGGGATGGGGTGGTCGCTTCAGACATGTCTATTGCTGAGAGAGCGTTTCGTTGCTTTCCCGGGTTTGTTCGCGTTGGCCTGATCGGTATGGAATCAGGAAATCTGCCGTTGGACGGGTTGCTCAGTGCCCCCGGGGAACCTCAGGCCTTTCTCCCCCGCGGGGGAGAAAGGCGAGAACCGGATTGGGCAGAGATTCATCGAACTGGCGAGCCGTCGGGTCAGATCAGGCTGTGGCAGCTTCGCTTTCGTAGAGGGCCTTGTCGCTGGGGATCTCTTCGAGGAGGCGTCCGATGACGTGATCGGAATCGACACCCTCGGACTGGGCCGCGAAGTTGAGGCCCATCCGGTGGCGCATGACGGGCAGGGCGAGAGCCTGCACGTCTTCGAGAGAGGCATTGAAGCGACCGTGCAGGATGGCACGGGCCTTGGCTCCGGTGATCAGGTTCAGGCAGGCCCGCGGTCCGCAACCCCAGGAGACGAAGTCCTTGATGAAGCCGGGTGCGTTTTCCTCGCCGGGACGGGTGGCCCGGACAAACGCTGCAACATACTGGAAGATGTGGTCGGCTACCGGAACCCGGGTGACGAGATCCTGGAGCGCGAGGATGTCCTGCCTGCCAATCACTTCCTGGAGGGCGCCACCACCACTGCCGGTCACGCTGCGCATGATGTCGATTTCCTCCTGCTCGGAGGGATAGTTCACGTTGATCTTGAACATGAAGCGGTCAAGCTGCGCTTCCGGCAGGGCATAGGTGCCTTCCTGTTCGAGGGGGTTCTGGGTAGCCAGTACGAAGAACGGGGGCTCGAGAGCGAAGTCTTCGCCCCCAGCCGAAACCATCTTTTCCTGCATGGCCTCAAGGAGGGCCGCCTGGGTCTTGGGCGGGGTGCGGTTGATTTCGTCCGCCAGCACGATGTTGGAGAAGATCGGTCCCTTGCTGAACATGAACCTGCGCTCCCGGGTTTCCGGGTCGTCCTGGAGGAGTTCACTACCCGTGATGTCGGAAGGCATGAGGTCCGGGGTGAACTGGATCCGCTTGAAGGAGAGGGAAAGCGTTTTGGCGATGGAGCTGACCAGAAGGGTTTTAGCCAGTCCGGGAACTCCTTCCAGGAGTCCGTGTCCGCGGGAAAAGATGGCAATGAGGACCTCGTCGATGACTTGGTCCATCCCCACGATGCTCTTGCGCAATTCGTCCACGATCGCGTCGCGGGCATCATTGAGTTTCTTGACTGCGGCTACGTCGTCGATTTCACCATCCTGATCGGGTTTGATGATCGATTTTTTTGCAGTTGCCGCCAATTTTTCCGCGGCTGCTACATCACTGGAACGTTTCGCCGTTTTCTTCTTCTTGGTTGTTTTTTTGGCCATGGTTTACCGTCTGGTGAGCTTCGTTGTATTGTGGTCCCCGGAGGGGATTCATGGGCGTCCGCCTTTGGCGCCGGGTAAGCCCATGAGATTAGGTTAAGGGGGATCTACAACCAAAGATTCGGGATCCAACAAGCTAGAAATGCACGAAAATAGAACACACGAAAGAGCGATGGCTATGGATAATCAGTGAGCAACTCGGCAATAACTCCAACTTGATGGAGGAAGGTCAATAAAATGAAGGTGAAAGGCTTTTCTAGCATTCAGGATATCTGAATGGAGTTCCCTGAGAATCTTTCGTGCAAGATCGATTCCAAGAGTGCTGCCGGGAGCGGGTTGCCTTTACGATTTCAATCGGCAACGGCGGCCAGTTCAGGTCCGGTCGGCCTGTCACGCCGGGGCATGTTTCGGCCCACCCCGGTCACTGGTGGTCCTGCCGTTCACGTGGTGTTCCGGGTGGGGAGTTGGCAGGAGACGGAGTTCTGCGGAAGCGACCGGGCATCATGGCGGCGATTCTGTTCGGCTGGGTCTTTCTACCGGTGCAGGCGGAGCGCCGTGTAGGGCTTGCGGTGGCCTGGCAATCCTGCTACCTGCCCCACACCTAGCGAACAACCCCATCCCACGCCATGATCGACCTCAAGCCCGACTGCAAGTATGCGATGGTGATTCCCACCTCAATGGGAACGCGCCTCACCCCGGTGAACGGTCAGCCTTTTCACTGTTCGGACAACTTTGTGCTGACCGCCAGCAGTGCGGAATCCAATGTGGGCAGCGTCTCCTCCTATCTCGGACTTCCGGTCAAGATTCTGACCGCCTTCATCAAGGGCAGTCCGGTTTCCCGCCTCATCAAGGACAACCTGGCCGGTCGACATATGGACTACGAGGGTCCTGATATCGAGCAGGGTGGTCCCTGGGGCTATCGGCACCATATCAACATGGCGGACAGTGGGACGGGTTCGCGTGGGCCCCGGGTCTGGAACGACCGGGCTGGTGAAGTGGGCCGCGACCTCAAGGCCGGGGATTTCGATCTCGAGCGGATTTTCGGAGAAGAGGGTGCCCAGATCGTCCACCTGTCGGGCCTGATCGCTGCGCTCTCGCCAAACTCGACCCAGTTCTGCCTCGATGTGGCCCGCTCGGCCAAGAAGTATGACACCAAGATCTCCTTTGACCTCAACCATCGCGCGACCTTCTGGAAGGGACGGGAGGAGGAACTGAGTGAAGCCTTCTGCGAAATTGGAACCCTTGCTGATGTTCTCGTTGGAAACGAGGAGGACTTTCAGCTCTGCCTCGGAGTGGAAGGGCCGGAAGCCGGGGGCGAGGATATCGCCGGCAAGATCGACAGCTTCAAGGAGATGATCAACCGGGTGAAGGAGCAGTTCCCCAACGCCTCGGCCTACGCCACGACCCTCCGGGAAGTGATTAGCGTGAACCTGCACGAATGGGGTGGTATCGTGGCCGATGGTGACGACTGGCACGTCATTGAGCCCCGTGAGATCGGGGTCCTCGACCGGATTGGTGGCGGGGACGGTTTTGTGGGCGGACTGCTGTATGGCATCCTGCGCGGCTGGGAAGGCGAGAAGTGTGCCCAGTTTGGCTGGGCCAGCGGAGCATTGGCCGCGACCCTTCTCACCGACTATGGCCAGCCCGCCGATGAAGACCAGGTCTGGAGTATCTGGAAGGGCAACGCCCGGGTGCAGCGCTAGAGTCCTGTTCCCGGGAAAGCGGTGACGACCGGTCCGGGAGGAACCTGCAACAGGTCAGGGTAAGGAGGCTCCGCCATCGACGTCGATCACGGTGCCGGTGGTGAAGTCGTTCTGTAGCAGGAAGAGAATAGCCTGCGCTACCTCCTCGGCCCGGCCGGGACGGGCAATGGCGTGGTCGCCGACCGCTTTCTGGAAAAACTCTTCCCGCTCGGCACCTTCCTGCGGGAAGAGAGGGGTGTCGATGATACCAGGCGAAACGATGTTGATCCGCCTGGGGGCGATCTCGGGGGCAATGGCACGCACGAACCCCTCCACCGCATGGCCCACCGTGGAGATGGCGGAAGCCCCGGGTTTGCATTTGCGGGCCGGGAATCCACTCACCAGCACGATGGACGCCTGATCCGTGAAATGGGACAGCCCCAGGTGGACCGTGTTCACGTAGCCCCACAGTTTGTTGAAAGTGGCCTGGAAGCCGTCGAGGTCCATCCCGGGAAAGGGCCCCTGCTCCCGGCCGGCCGGAACGGCCGTGTTCACCACCAGGTCGAAGGGGCCGGCTTCCTTGTAGAAGGCGGTGAGGGCGTCTCGATCGAGGATATCCACTGATCGCCGGCACACCCCCCCGGCGGGTGGCGGCTGCTCTTCCGCGGAGCGGCTCACGGCGACAACTTTTGCCCCTGCGGTGGCCAGTTGTTGGACCGTAGCGAGTCCGATCCCTGAAGTGCCACCAAAGACGACTGCGCGTTTTCCTGTGAGATTCACGGGGACGGGTATGAATCCTGCTGGGAAGACTGTCTAGCCCCTGATGGCCTGGTAGCAGCCACCCACCAGGACCCAAAATGACCGGAAGGGACAGGTTTTGCTCGACCGCCGTGGGTGACGTCCGGAGAGTTCGCTTCATGATCATCAAGCCGAGAGTGCGGGGATTTGTATGTCTCACGGCTCATCCCACGGGATGCGCTGCTCACGTGCAGGAACAAATTGATTACGTGAAGGCGAGGGGCGCCATCGCGAACGGCCCAGGGAACGTTCTCGTTATTGGAGCCTCCACCGGCTACGGCCTGGCGTCCCGGATCACGGCATCCTTTGGAAGTGGAGCCAGAACGATGGGGGTCTTTTTCGAGCGCCCTCCCGAGGAGAAGAAGTGTGCCACGGCGGGATGGTACAATTCCGCCGCCTTTCACCGGGCCGCTGGAGCGGAGGGCCTTTATGCGCGGAGCTTCAACGGCGATGCCTTTTCCGATGAAATGAAGGCGCAGGTGGTGGAGGCCATCAAGGCTGATCTCGGGCAGGTCGATCTGGTCGTCTACAGCCTGGCTGCGCCCCGGCGGGAGCATCCGCGCACGGGCAAGATCCACAGGTCGGTCCTGAAGCCGATTGGTCAGGACTACACCTCCAGGACGTTGGATACCGACCAGGGGATAGTGAGCGAGGTGACCATTGAACCAGCCACCGAACAGGAAATCACCGACACGGTGGCGGTGATGGGAGGCGAGGACTGGAGCTTCTGGATGGAAGCCCTGGCCGAGGGGGGAGTGCTGGCCCCGGGCACGACTGCGTTGGCGTATGACTATATTGGCCCGGAAGCGACCTGGGCGGTCTACACCAACGGCACGATGGGACGCGCCAAGATCGACCTGCGGAATGCGGCCCGGAAAATCGATGCTCTGCTCAAGGCGAATGGCGATGGAGGTGCCTACGTCTCTGTCAACAAGGCACTGGTGACGCAGGCCAGTTCGGCCATCCCGGTCGTGCCGCTCTACATCTCCATCCTCTATCACGTGATGAAGGAGAAGGGAAATCACGAGGGAACGATCGAGCAGATCCAGCGGCTCTTCTCCACGCACCTCTACAACAACAACGAACCGCAACTCGATGACAAGGGGCTCATCCGGATCGATGACTGGGAGATGGAGCCGGACATCCAGGACAGGGTGAGGGAGATCTGGCCCCAGGTGACCTCCGGAAACCTCCGGGAGATTACGGATTTCAATAATTACCAGGAAGAGTTTCTCAAGCTCTTCGGCTTTGGATTGTCGGGCGTCGACTACGATCAGGAGGTCGATGCGATGGTCGGTCTGGACGATTGAGGAGCACTCCGGCAGGCCCTCCCTGCAACTTGAATTCCTGCTCTGGGCGGAGATTGGTTTTACTGGTAATCTGTCGGGAATTATCTGCCATGCGACCATTCCACCACCTCCTCCTCGCCGGAGTAATGATCAGCTCGACGCTACCTGGGGCGGAGGGAGCTGAAGAGACCGCCAGGGCTGCCCTGCCCGCTCCGGGATTGGCCCCGGCGGGGCAGTGGTCCCAGTTCCGGGGCCACCGTGCGAGGGGAATTCTGCCGGATGCCGGACTGCCCATCCGCTGGCACATGGGAAAACAGGAAAATGTGCGCTGGCAAACCGGGATCAAGGGCCTTGGGCATGCTTCCCCCATTGTCTGGGGCGATCGGGTCTATCTCGCCACCGCGGTCACCGAGGGAGTGCAGGAACTGGATGTGAAGGTCAGGGGTGATGTTGGATCCGCCCGCGACAATGGCGTACAGCAATGGCGGTTGCTCGCCATCGACAAGGCGACGGGAGCGATTCTCTTCAACAAGCTGGGGTTCGAGGGGAAACCAAAGGTCAAGCGCCACACCAAGGCCACCCATTGCAATTCGACCCCCGCCACGGATGGAAAGAACCTGGTGGCCATTTTCGGATCAGAGGGCCTCTTCTGTTTTGACATGGAGGGAGAGTTGCGCTGGCGAAAGGATCTCGGGCCCATGGATGCGGGCTGGTTCCGGGTGAAGACCGCCCAGTGGGGATTTGGGAGTTCACCGGTCATTCACGACGGCAAGGTCGTGGTCCTTTGCGATGTGCAGGAGGGATCCTTTCTCGCGGTCTACCAGTTGGAGGACGGCAGGGAACTATGGAAGAGAGCACGGAAGGATGTGCCGACCTGGGGGACCCCCACCATCGTGGAGCACGAGGGGAGGACCCAGATTCTCGTTAACGGCTGGCATCACACCGGGGCCTACGACTTCGAGAGCGGTGAGGAGATCTGGAAGCTCCAGGGTGGCGGGGACATCCCGGTGCCGACCCCGGTCACTGCCCACGGGAACGTGTTCCTGAGCAATGCGCACGGCAGATACAGCCCCATGCGCGCAGTCAGGTTGAGCGCCCGGGGTGAGATCACGCTTCGCAAACTCGACGAGACCAGCGAGCACATTCCCTGGGTTCATGGGCGCAAGGGTGCCTACATGGCCACGCCCATCGTGGTGGGGAAGAACCTCTACAGTTGCGACGGGGGGGGTGTCCTGACCTGCTTTGATGCGGCCTCCGGCGAGATCCGCTATCGCGAGCGGATCGGGCAGGGCGGCGGAGGATTCACCGCCTCACCTGTTTCCGATGGCAGTCATCTCTTCTTTGCGGGAGAAACCGGGAAGGTCTTCGTGGTGAAGGCGGGCGATGAATTCTCGGTGGCAGCTGAGAATGAGCTGGACGATACCTGCCTGGCCTCACCGGCTCTGGCCGAGGGGATGCTCTTCTTTCGGACGCGGTTCAAGCTGATCGCGATCGGAACGAAGGGCGGGAAGTAGGCCGTTTACGGCTGGATCTGGATCTGCGGCCGGTCGGCGGCGGGCCAGTCGATGTGGAAGGTGTGACCACGCTCCTTGTCCACCCGCTCGTAGGTGTGGGCTCCGAAGAAGTCGCGCTGTCCCTGCAGGAGATTGGCCGGGAGGCGGGCGCTGCGGTAGCTGTCGTAGTAGGAGAGTGCCGAACTGAAACAGGGGATGGGGATGCCGTGCAGGGCCGCGGTGGCCACCACTTTGCGCCAGTTGGCCTGGCAGCGGTCGATTTCGCTCTTGAAGTAGGGGTCGAGGAGGAGGTTGGCAATCCCGGGATTGGCCTGGTAGGCCTCGAAGATTTTCTGGAGGAAGCGGGCGCGAATGATGCAGCCGCCCCGCCAGATCATGGAAATCTGTCCGAAGTCCAGCTTCCAGCCGTACTCGTTCTGCGCTTCACGCATGAGTTGGAAGCCCTGGGCGTAGGAGCAGATCTTGGAACAGTAGAGCGCATCGTGAATGGCCTGCACGAACACGGCCCGGTCGCCCTCAAAGGGTTCGAATTCGGCGCTGATGACCTTGGAGGCGGCGACCCGTTCTTCCTTGATGGCACTGATGAAGCGGGCGAAGACGGCCTCCGCGATGCAGGGTGCCGCGATGCCCATGTCGAGGGCGTTGACCGAGGTCCACTTGCCGGTTCCCTTCTGGCCGGCGGTATCGAGCACGATATCGACGAAGGGTTGACCGGTTTCGGGATCGTCCTGTCCCAGGATGTCGGTGGTGATTTCGATGAGGAAGGAATCAAGGACGCCCTGGTTCCATTCTCCGAAGATCGCGCTCATTTCCGCGGGGGGCATGTCGAGGAGGTTCCCCATCAGACTGTAGGCCTCGCAGATCATCTGCATGTCGCCATACTCGATGCCGTTGTGGATCATCTTGACGTAGTGGCCCGCACCATTTTCGCCGATGTAGGTCGCGCAGGGGACACCACCCTCGATGGGTTTGCCCGCTGCGGCGCCTTCCAGGGGCTTGCCGGTCTCTTCGTCGACCTTGGCCGCAATCGCTTCCCAGATGGGTTGGAGTTCCTGCCAGGCGCTTTCCTTCCCGCCGGGCATGAGGGCCGGACCGAAGCGCGCACCTTCCTCCCCACCCGAGACCCCGGAACCAACGAACCGGAATCCCTTTTCGTTGAGATCCTTTTCCCGGCGAATGGTATCGGTCCAGAGCGAGTTTCCCCCGTCAATGATGATGTCCTCGGGGTCGAGGACCTGGGTCAGCCCGTCGATCACCGCGTCAGTGGGGCCCCCGGCCTGAACCAGGATGATGATCTTACGCGGGCGCTTGATGGACTGAACGAACTCCTCAAGGGTTTTCGTGCCGACCAGACCTCCGGGAGTATCCGGGTTGGCGGCCACAAAGTCGTCCGTCTTGGAAGTGGTGCGGTTGTAGACGGAGATCCTGAAGCCATGGTCAGCTATGTTCAGGGCGAGGTTCTGACCCATGACCGCAAGGCCCACGAGTCCGATATCAGAGGAAGCGTCAGACATGTTTTGGCGTGAATTCGGGGGCGGGGTTTAGGGGAGTTGTTTGACAGCTTCAAGGCTTAAAACCCCTCCGCGGGGGGCGACGGCATGGAAGGGGTGGAGAAACAGCGACTTCCTGATCGCTTCCGCGGCAATACTGACGACCATCTCCCATACGATGAAGTTCCCGTTGTTGCTGCTGTCCTGCATTTTCTGCCTTTCAGGTCCCGTGGCAGCGGCTTCTCCCGGTGGAGAGGAGAGACCCAATATTGTTTTTCTGCTTACTGATGACCAGTGCACCTATTCAATGGGGTGTTATGGGAATGAGGAGGTCAAGACCCCCCACCTTGATGCCCTCGCGAAGGACGGCATGGTCTTTGACTGTCATTATGTCAGCACTGCAATCTGCATGGGAAGCCGGGCCAACATCATGACCGGCAACTTTGAGTTCAGGCACGGGTGTAATTTTGAACATGGGGCTCTGCATGGCTCACACTGGGCCGATTCCTATCCGATCCTCCTGAAGAAGGCGGGCTACCTGACCGCCATGGCGGGTAAGATCGGATTCGTGGTCACCGAGAGACCGGGGAAGAAGGGGTTGTTGCCGGAGAAGGACTTCGACAAGTGGGGAGCGGGGCCGGGGCAGACGCATTACCAGACCGCGAGGAACAAATCGATGGCCGCCTATGCCGGGAAGTATCCCCATTCCTCACGTTCGTATGGGGCCTTCGGGGCGGATTTCATTGCGGAGGCCGCGAAGGCAGGGAAGCCCTTTTGCCTCTCCATCAGCTTCAAGGCTCCCCACAAGCCCGCCACTCCGGATCCACTGGACGAGGCCGTCTACGCCGACAAGACCTTTACCAGGCCCGGGAACTTCGGGCGCGAGTATGGCCTGCATTTTGCCAGGCAGAGCCGCCGGGGACGGCAATACGAGCGGTTCTACGGCTGGAACTATGCGAACAAGTACGACGAAGTGATGGCCACCTACCACCAGCAGGTCTACGCCGTCGACGTGGCGACGGGGATGATCCGGGCAGCCCTGAAAAGACACGGGGTGGCGGGGAACACGGTCGTGATCTTCACCTCCGACAACGGGTTCCTCTGCGGATCGCACGGGTACGGATCCAAGGTCCTGCCCTATGAGGAATCGTCCCGCGTTCCCCTGATTATCCATGACCCGCGCCAGGCCAACAGCGGGAAGAAGCTGCGGTGTGACGCTCTGACCGGGAATGTCGACCTCATGCCCACGATCCTGGAACTGGCGGGGGTGGAGGCTCCGGCGGGGATCGATGGCCGCAGCGTCCTGCCGCTTTACGGGAATCCGCAGGGCAGCATCCGCGCCGCCCTGCCTCTCATCAATGTCTGGGGCCCGTCCGAGGTTCACAGTCTCGCGGTGGTCACGAGGGAGACGAAGTACATTTACTGGCCCTGGAGCGGGGAGGGTTTCGAACCGGTGGAAGAGCTTTATGATACGGAGCGGGATCCCCTGGAACTGGAAAACCTCGTCCCGCGTCCGGAGAAGCACGAGGATCTTCTCCAGAGGATGCGGCGCAGCTACGACGGCTTCGTGCAGCAATGGCGGCAGGGTGCAGTGCCGTATCACAACTACAAGCCGTTCGCAGTGTTCTTCGACCGGGGCATCGCGTGGGCGGACAAGGTTTCGGCACTCAAAAAGTAAACCAGCTGGCCCGGGTTCCATGTCCGGGTAGATACGCCACAGCTCCTTCGGATCGTGATGAGTTGCCACGCTGGAGGAAGAATGGTGGGATGGCTTTCACAACCTGATCAAGTCATGAGAATCCTTCCCGCCGCCTTCTTCCTGCTCGTTGCTTTCATCCCCTGCCACGCGCAAAAGCCAAACATCGTCCTCGTCATGGCTGACGACATGGGCTGGGGGCAGACCGGGTATTACAACCACCCGGTGCTCAAGACCCCGCACCTCGATGCGATGGCGGCGGGCGGGCTGCGCTTTGACAGGTTTTATGCGGGGGGGCCGGTTTGCTCCCCGACGCGGGCGACGGTCCTGACCGGGCGGACGCACAACCGGACCGGAGTGCAGAGCCACGGTTTTGCCCTGCGCAAGCAGGAGAAGACCCTGGCGGTGGCGCTCCGCGGGGCGGGCTATGCCACCGGACATTTCGGGAAGTGGCACCTCAACGGATTGCGTGGGCCGGGAGTTCCCATCCTGAAGGAAGACACCCACGGCCCGGGTGGCTTCGGATTCGAAGAATGGCTCTCGGTGACAAACTTCTTCGACAAGGATCCGGTGATGAGCCGGAAGGGGAAGTTCGAGGAGTTCACGGGCGATTCCTCGGAAGTCATCGTGGCGGAAGCGCTCAAGTTCATCGGCGCGCAGGCCAAGGCGGAGAATCCCTCCTTTACGGTGATCTGGTTTGGCACCCCGCACAGCCCGTGGATGGGCCTGGAACGGGATCTCAAGCTCTTCGCGAATCTCGATGAGAGGTCGCAGCATCACTACGCGGAACTAGCGGCCATGGATCGCAGTCTCGGAACCCTGCGGGCGGGATTGCGCGAGATTGGAATCGCCCCCGATACCCTGGTTTGGTTTTGCAGCGACAACGGGGGGCTTGCGGGATTCAAGCCCGACACGGTGGGCGGACTGCGGGGCTACAAGGGATCGCTCTTCGAGGGTGGCCTGCGCGTACCGGGAGTCATCGAGTGGCCGAAGGGAATCACCAAGCCACGGGTGACCTCGTTTCCGGCCGCCACCATGGATATCTTTCCCACCCTGGCGGAAGTGGCGGGGCTCCCCGCTGCCTCCATGCTCCAGCCGCAAGACGGACAGAGTCTGCGTCCGCTCTTCGAGAGGGAGCTGGGTCCGCGCCGCAAGCCGATCGGGTTTCGGAGCGCGGTGCGGGGCGCCTTGGTCGACAACGAGTTCAAGCTCTACTCGAAGAACGTGAACAAGGGAGACTTTGAGCTCTACCACCTGGGTGACGATCCAGCGGAGAAGGAGGATGTGAGCGCCAAGCACCCGGAGGTGGCTCAGCGCCTTCGCAAGGCCTTCCAAAAATGGAACGCGACGGTTGATGCGAGTGTGGCGGGAAAGGATTACCCCTCCGGCAAGGTTGATTCTCCCCAGCCGCCCCGGATCTTCTGGACGGAGCTGGAAGCCTACCGGCCTTACTTCAAGGCGTGGCGCGAGCGCCCGGAGTACCAGGGCCGGTTGAAGCGGAAAAAGTAGCAGGGGCTAGGGTTGCACGACCTCGGCTCGCAGGCGCATGAAGAGCCGCGGGACGCCCTCCTGCTGTGGCGGAGAGGCCCGGTAGGTCACGATGGTCGTTCCATCGCCCTGGGCTTCTTCCGAGACCAGCGGGACGAATTCCTCTCCCCCGAACCAGTTTTCCAGGTCGAGGCTGAACTGTGGAATCAGGGTCACATTCACGGTGTCACTGATCCGGCGGAAGCTCATGGTGAGGACGCCCTGTCCTTCCATGCTCCTGATTTCAGTGGAGATTCTGTCCGTGGTGTCGTTCGGATTACTGTCGCTGGTGCCGAGGACATACTCGATGAGCCTGGGATAACCGTCGCCGTCGTTGTCGGCAGTGGCATTGCCCGAGAATCCGCTCATGACCTCGTCGGCGTTGGGTGTTCCGCCGATAATCGCACTGCTGATCCAGTTCCCGGCTTCATTATAATCGGGATCGGGAAGGGCGGAGGAATCCAGGACCATGCTGACACCATCCTTGCCGGCCGCTTCGGGCCAGGGGGGACCGTCACTGTAGCGGAAGTTCGCGATGGTGTTTCCAATCCCGTCCACCAGGTGCAGCTGTTCACCCGCGTTCTCAAGTCGGGTGGGAGCGTATTCGCCCGCGATGTGGTCGCTGTGAGCCGTTCCGTAGCGGGCCTCGAAGGCAGCCTTGTTCCGGACGATCAGGACGAACTCGCCGGGTGCCAGGGAGGTCACGTCAGAGAAGGTGAAATCGAAGTCCAGGCCCTCGGCAAATTTCACGGCGGTGAGATTGATGGTTTCAGTGCTGATATTCTTCATCTCGATGAACTCGAGATCCGAGGCGTCATCGGCGGCAGCGAGTTCTTCGGAGGTCTCGGGCGGCAGGGGAGCATAATGGACTTCGGTGACCACCAGATTGGAGGCGTCTGCAATGGGTCCGATCAGGAAGTGGGCGGTCACCGGACCACTCCATGCGGTGAGACCACGACCGTTGCGGGCCCGGGCGGTGATGGTGGTGGTGCCCTCGATTTCAATCGGCTCGTTCGAATTGGCGGGGAGTGCTGTGGGGGAGGAATTGCCACCCGATGCCCGGGGATCCGATCCATCAGTGGTGTAGAAGATCACCCCGTCGCCCACGAAGGAGAACTCGTCCCCGGCCACGACGAGGCCCGGCTGTTTCATGCCGTCGAGGGCGCTGAAGAGTGGCTTGGCGGTGTACTGGCGGTCGATCCAGCCAACCCGCGTTCGTAGCCATTGCTTGAGGATGCGGACCTCGTTGCGGTGGCTGGTATTGCCCCATTTGCTGAAGTTGCGTTCGGCTGGGCTGCGTCCGAGGGCTGGAGCATTCGCTCCAAGCGGATCCCGTCCGTCTATCTGTCGGGCAAAGTCGTTGATGACGGACTCGATATTGACGGTGGAGAAGACATTTTCGCGCAGTTCCTGCCAGAGGTCGGTATGAGCCTGCCGGAAATCGGGGTTGGCGAGAACCTGGCCCCACCAGATGTAGCGGCCGTCGTTCCATGTCCGGCTGGAATCGCCGGAGCCGTTCCACTGGGAGGGATTATCGTCCCGGCCGTCGGTGGAGCCCATGGTGCGGTCGAAGTCCCAGATCGGTCCCGCTCCGATTTTCCCCCCGTTGGTGTCACTGCGGTGCTTGTAGTAGTAACCACTGAGCCGGAAACCGTCCACGTTCATGGCCAGGGTGTTGAGCCAGTGATGACGGAGCCATGAAAACTGGTCGATATAATCGGTGAAGTGCTTGCCGGTGGTCGGATTGACTCCGTCCCCCGCGCTGATGGCGGCGTTGGCCTTATTCATGTGCGTCACCAGCCAGGCACGTTGCCGGCTGGAGACCTCCCGCTCTTTTGGCTCCACCCAGCCCAGCCTGCCCAGGCCGCCCACGTTGAATCCGCTGTCTCCCGGGTCGAGGCGATCCTTCTTGAACATGTAGCCACCCGAGATGGTGGGTTCCCGGGAAGCGCGGGGATCCAGACGGGCCACCGGGACGCGGCTGTCATCACGCTTGATCTTCTCCGTCAGGGAGTAGACGCCAAAGTAGTCGCCGGTGTAGGTGAGGGGGCCACCGCGGACGTTGTGAATGACCTCCACGAACTTGGTGCGGGTGGCATACTCTCCGGTCTGACGACTCAGTTCGTAGATGAGATCGTTGCGCATGAGGGCGCGGTCGAACTGGTAGCGTCCGCTCAGGACCCAGTCGGATTCGCGGGGCAGATCGATGGGGGTGATCCCCTTGTCGAGACCCTCTTCGTCCCGGGCCTCCACGGTCATGGAATACTTGGGCCAGCCGAAGGACGAGGAACCACGGCGCTTGAGGCCCACCCGGGTATCGGTGTCAAACTCATCGGTCATCCTGGCGCGACCGGTTTCCGGGTCGGGTTCGATGATGGCCATGAACCCGTCCATGGGATTGCCGCCCCCGGGATCTCCCCGGTTCCAGGTTTCCAGAATGATAATGGGCAGATTGGAGTTGAATTGCCGCAGGTTGGCGTCCCCCAGTTTGAGGAAGCTTCGCATCTTGATGGGTCCGGCCGCATTGTTCTCACCGAAGACGCGTGCCCTGATCTGGATGGAATCGGTGATCGTGATGGGTCCGGTGTAGAGGGGAGAGGTCGCTTCGGGTTCTGAGCGGTCGGTGGTGTAGCGGACCACCTCGTCGGGGAAGGTGCTGGCGAGGGTAATCTCGAAGTTGTCGCTGAACGTCCTGCTGCGGTGGGAGAAGATCACCTCACTGGTGGGGAGCTGCTCCTGGCTGCCGTTTCGCTGTCCCGGGGTGGGGGTGGCGAAGTAGGCCAGGTTGCCGAGGGTGATATCGGTCACCCTGATGGCGCTGAGCTGGGGCCGGACGAGGAGGTCGTCGTCGTCGGCGGCCGAGTTCATGAGGTGGAGGGAAAGGACATTCTGTCCGACCCGCAGCCGGTGGAGGTGGCTGTTGAGCGGGATTGCCTGGAAGTCGAGGGCCTCCGTGTCGGGCCGGTCACTCAGGGCGACGGAATTGAAACCAAGGGAGCCGGGCGCGTTCAGGGAGGTGACCCGCACGCCGTTGAGGTAGGCAACCACGGCGTCGTCATACTGCAGGTCAAGGGCGAGGCTGATGATGTTGTCGGTCCGATCAAGGTCAAAGGGAACCCGGAGATAGACCGAGGAGCTCTGGTTGAAGGCCACCTGCTCAAGATCCGCCTTGATCAGGTCGCCGTAGCCGATGCCGCGATCGTAACCGGCTCCCAGGAAGCCTGCGGTCCACAGGTTGTCGTTGAAGGTGATCTGGGTCCAGCTGATCCCGAGGTTGTTGTCAGGGGGGACATGGGTGGAGCAGGCGGCATCCACATCGACCAGGATATCCTCCGCGGTGACAGGTTCCTGTTCCACGCCGTAGGAGGCATCGTTGAACTGGACAGGATAGGTGGGAGAGAACTCATGGATGATGGCCACTCCGTCCGGTCCAACGAGGGCCAGGTATTCGCCGTTGTTCTCGAGTTTGAAACTGGTGTGGAGTTGCTGGCCGGCCACCGCCCGGTCCTTGCCCGAGGCGAAGAGGAGAAGGAACTGCCCCTGCTGGAGGACGGTGTTGTCGGGGATGCGCCACTTGGGAAGGTTTTCCGGGCGATCAGTGAGAAAGTAGCCACCGAGGTCAACCGGATCGGGATCGGGGTTGTAGAGTTCCAGCCAGTCCTCCCAGTCACCGTCCTCATCCCGCAGGCCCGACTCGTTGTCGGCGAGGATTTCGGAAATGATGGGGGCGGCGGGGGAGAGGAGGGATCCTGCCAGCAGGAGCAGGCTGAAAAGGAGTCCCTTTGCGGAATGGGGTTTTGGGAATTCCATGTTAGGGGGATAGGGAGAGCGACACGGGCATGCAAGTCTGCACGTTGGCGTGGGGAGGGGCTTTACCCTGACTGGATTATAATTCAACAAGGGAAGCTCGTCAAATTCGGTGGTTGGGATGCGAGTTCAGCGGGCGGTTGACCAGGGGACGAGAATACGACAGCGTAGTGTGCTGTCAGGACGAATGAAGGATTTGCGCTGCAGAACAATGAAGGGAACTGCCCTCATCTCATGGGTGAGCCTGCTTTTGTTAGAAAGTGCCGCCGGCGAGGGCGGAAACTGGCCCCGTTTCCGAGGTCCCGATGGATCGGGAGTGGCGGCCGGGCAGGAAATTCCTCTCGAACTGGGCGAGAGTACGCGGGCGTGGTCCGTGTCCCTGCCCGGTCCGGGAAGCAGTTCGCCCGTGGTCTGGGACAATCGCGTGTTTGTGACCTCGGAAGACCGTGCCAGGGGGCTTGTTCGACTGCATTGCTTCGAGGCCAAGGCTGGCACGCCGCTCTGGCGCAAGGAAGTGAAGGTCGGTGCCTACCTCACCCACAAGATGAACAATACCGCGGCAGCCACTCCGGCATTGGCTGAGGACCTGGTGGTCTTCAGTTGGTATGATTCCAGCCGCAAGGTGGCGGTCCTCTCGGCCTGCTCGCATGAGGGCAGGGACCTGTGGAATTACGACATCGGGGAGTTCAAGGGAGCCCACGGTTTGAACATTGTTCCCGTTATTCACGAGGGCTCGGTGATCATCGCCCATCTGCACCAGCGCGGAGGATACGTGGCATCCCTGAACGGAAAGACAGGTGAGCCCGAATGGAAGAGACTGTATCCCCGTCCGAGTCCCAAGACGACCTACATGACCCCGCTCATCCGCAGGCGTCACGGTGCTGATGGCCCGGAGTATGAAGTGGTGGTGAGCAGCACCAGCATCGGAGTGCGGGGCTTGAATGTTGAGAACGGACGGGAGCTTTGGTCCCTGCCCGATGTTTTCAACGAGCGCTGCATTGTCTCGCCGGTCGATATCCTGGCCGGGAGCGGGGAGAAGGACTCGTTGCTCACGGTGGGTTGCAAGCGGGAGGGCGGCAACAACGTCTTCCTCGCGGTGCGTCCACCCGATGCCAGTGGCGGGAAGGCCGAGGTGGTCTGGCAGCTGGAGAACAATGCCCCCTACGTCCCAACCCCGGTGTCGGATGGAAAGACTCTTTACGTGCTGGCCGATCGAGGGGTGCTGCAGGCGGTCGATCCCCGCTCGGGTCAACCGAAGTGGGAGAAGAAGTTCCAGGGCAACTTCTATGCCTCGCCACTCCTCATCGGCGGCAGGCTCTTCTGCCTTTCGCGGGACGGCGAGGCCTACTCCATCGAGGTGGACAAGGAAGCACGGGTGCTGGCCATCTCGGATCTCAGGGCGGGAGATGAAGTCACCTGGGTGGACGCCAGTCCGGCGGTAGCTCACAACAGCCTCTACCTGCGGGTGGGCGCCCGCCTGGATTGCTACCGCAGGAAGTAGGACGGAACGGTGGGTGCCTTCCTCCCTTGAGGAGAGCTGGAGGCGCAGGAAGAGACGCTCGCGGGTGCCGGGGAGCTCGCCGCTGGCGAGAATGACGGGCTCAGTTTTTCTCAACGGCCAACCGGAGGAAGAGCTCCTTCGCTTCCGTCACCTCTTTCTTGAGGCGGAAGCTGATGGTGTCGGTGCCGTCCGCGTTTTCAATGCGTTCGATAAGCTCCATGGTTTCGGCCGTTCCGGGAGACCAGTCCCTCAGGTTGGGGCTCTGCTGCACGGCGTAGTTCACGTCGTCGGCGATGCGGTTGCGGGTGTAACTGAAGGTCATGAAGTCCCCGCCGTCTCCTTCCTCGCCCAGGTCGAAGGGCTGGATCGCCATGGAGGGCAGGTTGGGGGTGGTTCCTTCCGGGGCGAGGGCATACTGCAGGAAGTCGTTGATCCCGTTGTCGTCGCTGTCGGCATCCGGATCGCCGGTGAACTCGCTGCCGTCACTGCCACCCGGGGCCCCGTCGACGATGGTGCTGGAGCGCCAGTTGAGGGGGTCGGAGTGGTCGGGGTTGCCGAGGGGATTGCGCAGCACCAGCGAGAGTCCGTCGCCGTCGGCCAGTTCAGACCAGGGATCCTTGTCGTTGTAGGCGAAGTTGCGGATATCGGATCCGTCCGCCGCGCTCAGGATGATGGTCTCCCCGTCGTTGCTGAGATTCTGGTTATACTCGCCGGCGATGCGCACGGCCGAGGTCAGGTGGGAGTAACGCAGGCGGAAGGCATCGCGATTGGAAACCACCACCACCCGTTCACCCGGGGCCAGGTAGCGTACCTCTCCGAGATCGAAGTTGAACCCGATGCCGCGGGTGAAGGCCACTCCACTCAGATCCACGTCCACCTCCGAGATGTTCATCACCTCGACATACTCGAAGTCGACTCGCGCGTCGAAGCCCCGGCTCGCCTCCGAGATGCCCGGAGAGGGGCGATAGTTCAGCTCGCTTACCGCCAGGTTGGCCGGTCCGGCCGCTACGCCGTTGACGAGGTAGGCCTCCGTCTGGATGGGAGACCATCCCGAGGAGGTCTTTACGCGGGCCCGCACCGTCTGCGAGCTGTCGAGGGGGAGGGGTTGGCGGTAGAGGCGGGCGCTGGAGGAGGGTGCATCATCCGAACTGCTGGCCTGGATTTCCGGGCTGCAGAGCAGGCCGTTGCTGGTGGTGCCGGTATTGAGGAGCTGGATGGCCAGAACGTTCGTTCCGATCAGCAGGTCGCTCTTGAAGGAAGTGAGGCTGAGGGTGTGGATGCTGGTGCCGACCTCGCCCTCGCGGGTGTTGGTGGCCACCGAGTTCCAAGACGGGGTGTCCGGAGCGTTGGCACTCGCGACTTTCACGCCGTTGAGATGCGCGACGAATCCATCGTCATACTGCATGCGCAGGTTGAGTGCGACCAGGGCGTCCAGGGTGGACTGCTCCGCGATCTCGAACTCGAAACGGGCGTAGGCGCTGGTGGTTCCGGCGGGCAGGTTCGTGTTGATCAGGGTGGCGTAGGGCCCCGGGGTTCTCTCGTATCCCAGACCGGCCGGGCCCGTGTTCCAGCCTGCCAGGTCAGCGGGACCATCCACCGTGTTCCAGTCCGGGATTTCCGCTTCCGGGATGGTGTAACGGCATTGCGATTCCGCTGACAGCAGGGCGGTCACGTTCTGATTGCCGGGCAGGCGGGGATCACTGCCGTCGGTGGTGTAGTAGATCTGTCCCCCTCCGGCATTGGGATTGGTGATGGCGAGGCTGGTTCCGGGGGAAATCACCCCTCCGTCCTGGCTGAAGACGGGCGGATTGTCGCTCTGGTCGTCGATCCAGGCCAGGCGGGCGGTCAGCCAGCCCTTCATCCAGTCGGTTTCATCACGGTAGGCCCGCCGGTTGCGGGCTCCGGCCAGGTTGCGGTCGCTCCCGGGCAGGGGCGCCGGGGGAGTCCAGCTCTGGGCGTTGGGCCAGAGGTGGTTGCCGAGGATGCGCCACTTCTGGAAGTTGCGCCGGGCCGGCGCATTGAGCAGGGACACGTAGTTGTCGATACGCGCCATCATGGCTTCGGTATCGAAGATGCCCTCCCGCAATTCGAACCAGCGGTCCCAGTAGCGGAGGTTGAATTCAGGATCGAGGAAAAGGCGGTCGTACCAGGGATAGGCATTGCTGCTGAGCTGCGTGTAATACCAGCCGTTGGGAAACTCACCCTGCAGATAGTCCGCATTCCCCAGGGAGAGGTTATAGTCCCAGACCGGGGAGGCCACGATCCTGCGTCCGCGATCCTTGTAGAAGTAGCTGCTCAGGCGGTAGCCGTCGATGTTCTTGTAGACCTCCACCCAGATGTGGGTGTCGATGAAGGACTGCATGTCGATGAAGGTGCGGTAGCCGCGGGTGGGATGGTCGAAGCGGCTCCCCCACAGGGTGTCCTCGAAACGGTCGACGTGGGCGTCGAGCCATTCCCGCTGGGCCTGGGTCGGTTGATCGGGTTCCACGAAGGCGAGGGTGTGGCCTTCCCTCTTGGTGTTGAAGGTGACGTCCACGGACTGGCCCTTGTCCTTCTTGAAGATGTAGCCGCCGGTCACCTCCGACCGGCCGTTGTCACAGTTCTGCAGTTCCTTGATGTTCACGCGGTTGTCGTCCCGCTTGATCTTCTCCATGAAGACGTAGATCCCGCGGTAGTCGGCACTGGAGACATCCCCTCCGTTGGTGTTGAAATAGAGCTCGCAGAAGAGAGTGCGGCTGGCGGGGTAGCCTATCTCCCGGCTCGTCTCGTAGACGATCTTGTTGCGCATGAGCGTCTTGTCCGAGTAGGGCGCGTGGATCACCCAGTCCGATTCCTCGGAGAATCCGAAGATGCTCACGTCCTTGTCATCCCCTTCGCTGGTCCAGGTCTCGAAGGAATACTGTTTCTTGGGGAATCCGGACGAGGTCTGTCCCCGCACGCGCATGCCGCCCCGTCCCTCGAAGTCGGGAAGGTCGGTTGGTCGGGCCACTCCGCTGTCGGGGTCCACGTCGATGAAGATCCCGTGGACCGGTCGCTTGGGGTTCTGCGAGTTGGAACTCGACTCAGCATCGATGTTGCGGCGGAAGGAGTCGATGATGATGAGGGGCAGGGGCGAACTCACATTCTGCATGTTGGAGGCGAGCTTGATGAAGGTGCGGTCACGCAGGGGGCCGGGCTCCTTTCCCGGTTGCTCGAGGCGGGCGGTCACGCGGGTGGTTTCGTCGATGCGGATGGGATTGGTATAGGTCCGCCAGGTGGGATTGTTGGACGTGGCGTTGGTGGTGTAGCGGATGGTTGTTCCCGGGAGCGGGCTGCTCAGTTCCAGGTTCAGTTGTTCGGTGATGACCTGGCTCTCCTGCGAGAAGAGGACCTTTTCCAGCAGGAAGTCACCCTGGGGTTCGACATTGGGATCGCCCGGGGTGGGGTTGCGGAAGGATCCTTCGGTCTGTTCCAGGCCCAGGGTCCCGTAGGAGATATCCCCGATCTGGGGCGGGTAGAGGTAGGAAGAGGCGACGGTCAGGCCATCCGGTTTGACCAGGGCCAGATAGCCCCCGTCGCTGTCGAGGCGGAAATCGGTGTGCAGCTCGCCCTCGATCCGGTCCTGGTTGGAGGCGAAGATGATCATGCGCTCATTGGCGTCGAGGGGGAGGTCCGGAACAGGCCACTTGGCAGGCTCGTCCGGGTCGTCGGTAAGATACCAGCCCTCGAGGTTGATGGCATTGGCAGTGGAATTGAATATCTCCAGCCAGTCCGAAGTCCGGCAGTCCTCGTCTTCCAGGGTGGTGTCGTTTTCCGCCATGAACTCCGAGATAATGGGGTTGGGCAGGACGATAAAGCCGGGTGGGATGGTGGTGACCTGCAGGTTGTCGATTTCAAGGCGCTGGGTCGCGCCGGCCGTCCGGGCGCTGAGGGCGAAGAGGTGACTGTTGTTTCCCACGAAGCCCGGGGTGGCCACGTTGGTGAAGACCGGCGACAACCCCTCTCCGAGGTCAACGCTCATGCTCGCGCCGTTGGTGGGATGCCAGGAGAGCCAGACCGATCCGCTGAGGGTCTGACCGTCGGTGAGGATCATGCGATTCTCAAAGGCGAGGTCGGTTCCGTCGCGTGAGATGTTGAGGCCCTGCTCAGCCGCCCCGTTGTCACGCGTGTCGATTTCGAAGGCGAGGTGGGTGGTGGTCGCGCCCCATCCTTCTTCCGCGGAACCGTGGGCGTCCGCCGCAGCGGGATCGCCCTGTCCGTTGTTGAAGGCCGGGATCGCCCCATAGGAGAACGAGAAGCCCTCTCCCGGGTCGTCTCCGGGCTGGTCTGCCAGGGTGAATTCAAAGGAGGCGGTCCAGCCCTGGGCGGAGGCGGCCTGGGCGGGGATGCGCAGGGAAGCATGGGTGTTGGCCGTCCCGTCCCTGGTGAGGATCAGGGCGCCGCCCTCCACCGCAGCGGAATCGTCGTTGCTGGCAAGGGTGGTGCCGTCACCGAGGTTGGTGGTGCCGTCGGGCTGGTCAAAGACCTGGGGACCGTACTGGACGGCGTGGAGGGGCAGGGAGGCGAGGGCGAGGGCGCCTGCTGAAAGAAGAATCCGGGGTTTCATGGAAGAGGGCGATCGGACGAATCCGAGGAGGTTTATTTTCAGTGTCAAGGGTCCGCGATACCACCCTCCTGGTCAAATCCGAATCATTCGCCGGGGATTCGAACCCGGCGGCTTCCCGTCCGGTTCGGGGCAGACGGTCCCCTGATCAGTGATTTTCCGGCTCCCTCAACGGGGCCATGTTTCACGGAGGCCGACTGCATGCAGCGGCAGGCCTGCAGGTGCGAACAGGCGATTGAATGTTTTAGGTGGGCCAAGGGGTGTGCGTGTTGTAATCAGGATTCTGCCATGTCGCTTCGATTGCTGTTGTCCGTTATCCCGGGGTCGTTGTTTCTGTCAGTGGGAGCAGGAACGGTTGTTGCCCGGGAGGTGAAGCCGGTCCAGTTGGAGATTGAGGCGTTGACGGCAATCCCCGGACGGGACAGGAGTTGGGACTGGTGGCAGGCCCGGACGGCTTTTGTGCCGGCATCCGAAGCGGGGAAAGACAGGAAACCGATGTGGATCACCACCATGTCGGAGACCGGGCGAGGGGGGGTGCACAACTTTCATGACATCTACCAGTCACTGAGCCGGGATGAAGGAAAGACCTGGAGTATCCCGAAGGTCATTCCCTCCCTGAAGCGGACAAGCCAGGAGGAGGGCTACGAGGTTTGCGCAGGTGATTTATGGCCGACCTATCATGCCAGGTCGGGGAAGGTGATTGCTACCGGCAAGACGTTCAACTTCGAGGGAGGAACCAAGGAGAACCGGCGGAGGGAGAAGGTGTCTTATGCCGTGATGAATCCCGCGGATGGTTCCTGGGGCCCTCTGCGTTTTCTCAAGATGCCGGAAAAGGATCATGGGGGACATGCCATCACGGCGGCCAATGCGGGGAACACACAGCGGGTGGACCTGCCCAATGGTGAGATCCTGTTGCCGGTTCGCTACATGGCGGACCAGAAGAAATTCAATTATACGAGCGTGGTGGTGCGGTGCCGGTTCGACGGCGAACGGATTTCCTACGTGGAACATGGAACGGAGCTCAACATCCCAGAGGGACGTGGGCTCTACGAACCCTCACTCATCCAGCACGGAGAGTGGTTCTATCTCACCTTGCGGGCGGATCACAGTGGCTATGTGACGCGCAGCCGGGATGGACTGGTTTTCGAGCAGGTCCGTGAGTGGACCTTTGAGGACGGGGAACCCCTGGGCAGTTACAACACGCAGCAGCACTGGGCCAGGATTGGAGAAGGGCTCTTTCTGATCTATACCCGCCGGGGAGCGGAAAATGACCATGTCTTCCGGCATCGGGCCCCGCTCTTCATCGCACAGGTTGATCCCGGTCGCCTTTGCGTGATGCGCAGGACGGAACGGACCCTGCTGCCAGACGAAGGGGCCACGTTGGGCAATTCCGGGGTTTGCCGCATCAGTGACCACGAGATCTGGACTACCTGCGGGGAGGGGCTTCTCCGGCTCGGCAAACGCAGGAATGACCTCAACAAGGTGCATGTGGTCCGGGTGAGGGCCGCCGGAACGGTGCCATGAACCGCGGATCGGGGTGGAGATCACGCAGACGTGATCGGGGGGCGATGGAAATCGCATTGGCGGGGGGGGCGATCTCCGCTAAGGGGCGGGGAACAATATCCCATCAATTGTGAACCGTTCCCAGTCGTCCCTCCTTCCGATCTTCCTTCTGGCCCTTGCGCTGTCCGCTGTCCTGCGGGCCCAGATTCCCAGCGCGCCGACCTCCCTTCCCCTGGAAAAGACCCTGGAGATTCTCTTTCCGGAGACGACAGGTCCCTGCACGCTTGAGTCGGGGAAGGACTACTCGAACTTCCGGGTGCTTCTCGATTATGATGCCACCGAGTCCTCCGAGGCCCAGTTGATTGTCTTTGGAGATCATGTGGTGAACCTGCCTGCGGGGGAACAGCGACGGGTGGAAGTGGCCTACGAGCATGCCATCGGACAGGCGGCGCGGGTAAGGGAATGGAACGAGGGCAAGCTGGTCAACGAGGGCGGGGAGGTGGAGAATTCGGCCCCGGCGGGACAGGTTGCCGGCGCAGCGGTGGTGGCCAATGCTGCCGATTCGAAAGGAACCTTCCGCTTTGACCGCGATTTCACCGTGATGGTGAAGTTCAATACCAGGGGAAATGGTCCCCTGGTGGCCAAGGCTCCTGCGGCAGGGAAGTGGGTGGAGAACGGAAAGATGCTTTTCCTGCGTGATGGCAGGATGGTTTATGACGTGGGGTGGCTCGGTGACATTGAGGGCCGCAAGAGGGTCAACGATGGCAAGGATCACGTGGTGGTGTTGCAGATGGACGGCAAGACCGCGCGCCTCTTTGTCGATGGCGGCCTGGAGGCGGCCAACCGGGAGTTCATGCGTCCCGACGTGGACAGTCATGTCTTCAAGATCGGGGCGGGATCGACCGACTTCGGGGGGCGCTGGGACGGGAAGATTGCCAATGTGCGCTGGTGGAAGCGGGCCCTCAGCCTGGCGGAGGTGAAGGCGCTCTCAGGCGGTCGGGAGGATACCGTCAACACCCCTGACTACAACTGGAAGCCCGGTGGGGAAGCCAGGCCGGAAGTCAAACCGCGCAGGTTGGTGGAGGTGAAATACGGTCGCCTTCCGGGTTATGGCACCAGGGTGAAACTGAAGGCCGGGGCGGGCTTCAGCCTGCGCAGCGCGAGGATCCAGCCGCTGGAAAGGGCCGACCATGCCGCCCTGGTGCGCGGCTGGGACGGGGAAAGCCTGACCCGGGGCAAGGCGGTTTACGGGCAGCTTTGCGTGACCTGTCATGGGACGATTGAAAAGGAAGGATCCCTTCCGACCGCCCTGCGGTTCCACCAGGGACAGTTCAAGAATGGGAACGATCCCTATCGCATGTTCCAGACCCTGGAGCGCGGCTACGGGCTCATGGTGCCGCAGCCGCAATACACTACCGCGCAGAAGTACGACGTGATCCATTATGTGCGCGAGACCTTCCTCAAGGGGAGGAATGAAGATCAGCTCTCCGCGGTGAACGAGGACTACCTGGAGCGCCTGCCGCGCGGAATGAGCACGGTGCAGGAGCGCAAGGGTCCCAGGAAGGCTCCGCAGTATGTCCTTCAGGACTACGGGAACGTCCTCTTCTGGACCATGCAGGTGGAGGGTGGAAACATCGCCCAGAAAGGCATGACGGTGCGGGTGGACGACGGCCCGGGCGGCGTGGCAAGTGGCAAGGCGTGGATGCTCTACGACCACGATACCATGCGGTTGGCGGCAGCATGGACGGGGGACAAGTTTGTCGACTGGAGGGGCATCGCCTTTGATGGATCCCATGGCACGCACACCAGCATCGTGGGGGAGAAGAAGTTTATTTTCCCCAACGTACCGATGTGGGCCAACCCGGAGGAGGGCGGCTACGAAGATTCGCGCATTCTGGGGCGCGATAACAAACCCTACGGCCCTCTGCCCGGGAAATGGGTGAAATTCCGGGGGCTTCAGTATGTGGGCGGAGAGGCGGTCATCGATTACACGGTGGGAGAGACGGAGATCCGGGAAGTGCCCCAATGGGACGGTGCGGAGCAGGTCTTCGTGCGGGTCATGAAGATCGGGCCGGGCGGGAAGGCCCTGCGGATGCGGCTCAATGCCGGGAAGGAGCATGTCTTCCCGGCCAGCAAGGGGGCGCAGATTTACCGGGTGGTGATCGGGGAAGAGGTGGAAGTGCAAGCTGCGCGCGCGGGGGACGAGAAACTCTTTGGACGGAAATCCGAGCCGCGTTTCCAGGGAAGGCTGGTAACCAGGATTAAGCGGGGCGCGGATGACGGCCCCTTCGCGGTGGACGTGCTGCCCACGCCTCCACCGGCTGAGAATCCCTGGCAGTCGTGGATGCGGACGTCGGGGTTCGATTATTTCGAGGGCGGCAAGAGCGCCGCGGTGTGCACCTGGAACGGGGATGTGTGGATCGTGGACGGCATCGACCAGAGCGAGGGAGTGTTGCAGTGGCAGCGGATCTGCTCGGGGCTCTTCCAGCCGCTGGGATTGCGGATCGTGGAGGGCCGGATCTACGTGGGCTGTCGCGACATGATCGCGCTCCTGCGTGATCACAACGGTGATCGGGAGACCGATTACGTGGAGGTGTTCAACAATGACCACCAGGTCACCGAACACTTCCATGAGTTCGCCATGGGCCTGCAGACCGATGACGATGGCAACTTTTACTACGCGAAGTCGGCGCGGCATGCCCTGACCGCGGTGGTCCCGCACCATGGAACCCTTCTCAGGGTGAGCAGGGATGGCAGCAGGACCGACATCCTGGCCACCGGTTTCCGTGCTGCCAACGGGGTCTGCCTCAACCCGGACGGAACCTTCATCGTCACCGACCAGGAGGGCCACTGGAATCCCAAGAACCGCATCAACTGGGTGAAAGGGACAGGGAAGAATGACTTTTACGGGAACATGTTCGGTTACCACAGTATCACCGATTCCTCGGACTCGGCCATGACGTCGCCCCTGTGCTGGATAACCAACGGATTCGACCGTTCCCCGGCCGAGTTGCTCTGGGTGCCGAAGGACTCGGCCTGGAAATCATTGCGCGGGTCTCTCCTCAATCTCTCCTACGGCTACGGGAAGATCTACGTCGTCCCTCATGAGAAAGTGAACGGGCAGGTCCAGGGGGGCATGTGCCAGCTCCCCTTCAAACAGTTTCCCACCGGGGTGATGCGGGGACGCTTTCATCCCGGTGATGGTCAGCTCTACGCCTGCGGAATGTTCGCCTGGGCCGGCAATCAGCGGCAGGCCGGGGGCTTCTATCGTGTGCGTGCGACCGGAGAGCCGGCACATGTGCCGGTGGGGTTGGCTACCGCGCCGCAGACAGTGAAGGTGACGTTCAGCGACCCCCTCGACAAGGCCGCCACCGAGAACGCCGGAGCCTGGGCCATTGAGGCCTGGAATCTCAAGCGGACCAGGAATTATGGATCGCGTCACTACGACCAGCGGCCCTGGAAAGTGAGCAAGGTCGCCCTGAGTCCGGACGGCAGGTCCGTGACCCTGACGATACCGGAACTGGCCCCCACCTGGGGGATGTCCATTCGCTGTAAGACCCGTGGTGTCAATGGGGTGGAGGTGGTTCGGGAGATCCACAATTCGGTCTACAACATCGAGAAGTAGGCTGTTTCTTCCTGCTCCCCCCCGGGAACCACCCCCCGCCCGGAGAGCCTGTCACTGCGGCTTCTTTTGGGGAAAAGCGTGCTTGCAGGCATGGAGGGAAGGAGGCAGGTTGACCCCCCACGCCGTAAACCAAAGTGCAAATCATGAAACGTGCTTTACAGGGATTGCTTATTACGTTCGCCGCGACTCTCGCCGCTGTCGCTGACTATGAGGTCGATATTGATCTGGGGACGTTGCTTGAAGGCAACACGGAAATTTCCGGGACCACCGCCCTGGTGGTTGATCCCGGCCCCCCGGAGGTCGTTACGGGCGGGCGCAACAATGCGGACCTGGTGATCGGAGAAGATATGGATCTTAACACGACAGCGAACTGGGGGAACGAGTATGTCATCCAGTTCACTCTCGCCGAGCCGGCGACCCTGACATTGAGCAAGGACCGCGAGTTTGCTGCGGGGGATCCCGATTTTTTCCTGGTGGAGGGATTGCGCACGGAATTTGACGTGGATCTTGGGAAAAATGTCGCCCAGGAAGGGATCTGGTACCATTTCTTTGACAATCCAGCTCCGGACCAGGGTTCGCTGGTTCTCCGGACGGGGACCTACTATCTGGTGGTGGAGAGCTTTGTCGGCTTTGACGGAGCGGTCAATCAGGTCGATGCCACGTTTTCCCTGAATCTCAACGTGCTGCCCGCTCTCTTCCCGGACGAGGTGAAGATTGACCTGGGGTTTATTGGAAGCGAGGGCAGTTCGCTCACCTTTGATACCTTTGGGTCCAGCTTCGATACCCAGTTGGCGATCTTTTCCTTTGGCGGCGATCTCATTCAGGAAAATGACAACGCAGGCGAAGGCTTGCAGAGTCAGGTTTCGATTCCGGAAGGACTGGATGCCGGAACCTACATCGCGGTGGTGGCGGGAGTTGGGGCGACCTTCGAGCTTGGGCCGATCACGACGATCGGTGGAGCGGTGGGGGATGTGATCCTCAATTATCCTTCCAATCCCAACCTTGATCCCGGGGCAGGGACAACTACGACGAGAACATCGGCAGGGACGGAAGCCTCGGAGACGGTGTGGTTTGAGTTCACCATTTCTCTCGGTCCTCCTCTTGATTTTGTGGATCTGGGCAAGATCGCCGATCCCGGAATTCCCCTGCAGCTCCATACCCTTGAGTCCCTGGTCGACACCCAACTCGCGATCTACGATGAGTTCGGTTACTTCTTGTACTACAATGATGACGTGGATGTTAACGCCGGCGTCTACCAGAGCCTGATCGACATTCCCGAGGGACTTGCGGAAGGGGTGTGGTTTGCAGTGGTGGCCGGTTACCCTTCCACGTTCCTCGACGGCTTTGAGGTGGCTGCGGGAACGGCAGGCGGGTCCTACAGCCTGACCCATCCCAACGGGATCGTGCCGATGGTGCTCGAACCGGGGCGGGCGGATTGGTATCGCTTCGAGGTGGGAGATCCCGGCAACGGTGGTGGCAATGAGTCCGCCCGCATCCAGATCACGAGCCTCACCTTCGATCCGGACACCAATGAGTTCACGGTGGCCTGGGACGATGCTCTCTCCGCGCCGTTCAGAATCCAGATGGGCTCGGAGCTTGATCTGGCAGCAATTGATCGGCAGGACAACGTCCTTCCCGTGACCGCTGCGGTTGGATTGGTCGCTTCGCCCGTGACGCTGCGGGTTCCGGATGATCTTGTGCTTGAACCCAAGGTCTTCCTGCAGGTGGTCGGGAGCGCACCGTAGGTCGGCAGTTCATTATCTGGGCGTCGGCATCCTGGCACCCGTTTCCTCCTGCCAGGCCCTGAGGCGCTGGCGGAGTTCCCTGGTGCGTTCGGGAAACCGGGCAGCGAGGTCCTTCGCCTCCCCCGGGTCGTCCTTCAGGTTGTAGAGTTCCACGTTGCCGTAGTGGTAGAACTCGATGAGCTTCCAGTCTCCATCCCGGATGGCTGCCCCGGGCGTCCAGGTGGAGCCATGATAGTGTGGGTAGTGCCAGTAGAGGCGGCGGGGAGCCTTGCGCCCTCCGGCGTCCACGAGGAGATCCTCAAAGCTTCGGCCATCGGCGTGCTGTCCGGGACGCAGGGGCAGACCGGCGAGACCGAGAAGGGTGGGGTAAAGGTCGGTGCTCAAGACACAGTCGGTGGGTTGGGCCCCCGCATTTTTCTTTCCAGGTTGACGTACGATGAGAGGGACGCGAATGCCGCCCTCATAGAGCCATCCCTTGCTGGCCCGGAGGGGAAGGTTGCATCCGGGGCCCACTGTGTGCTTGGTGCAGAGGCCGCCATTGTCGGAGAAGAAAAAGATGTAGGTGTTTTCCAGGATTCCCAGCTCACCGAGGTGCGCCACCAACTCCCCCACCGAGTCGTCGACGGCCTGCACCATGCTGGCGAGGGCGACATTGTCCTGCCGGGGACGGCTCACTCCGTCATGTTCCCTGATCGGCTTGGGGGAGGGGCCGAGCATGGCCGCTTTCCTGGTGTAGTGTTCCTGGTATTTTTTCTCGGCGATAATGGGAGTGTGAATGTCGTAGTAGGCGAGATAGGCAAAAAAGGGACCGTCCCTGTTCCGGCGGATGAAACTCTTCGTTTCACGGGTGAGGTCGATCGTAGCATGCTTGCGGCCGGTGGTCCTGCCTTTGCCGGGCGATCCCTTGGAAGGATCGTGGTGGGGATCGTAGTATTCATCAAACCCCTGCTTGTCCGGGCTGAAGGCTTTTCCCCCGAGATGCCATTTGCCGGTGTAGAAGGTGGAGTATCCACCCTCCTTGAGGGCCTCGGCAATGGTGACCTCCTCCAGAGCAAGCTGGTGAGTGTCCTGGGGGGTCTTCATCCGGCGGCCCTGGCCGCTGCTCCCCGGGATCCAGTCAGTGATATCCACCCGGACCGGGTGTTTGCCGGTCATGAGCGAGGCCCGGGTAGGGGAGCAGATGGACGCGGCGGTGTAGGCGTCAGTGAAGCGCACGCCTTCCTTCGCCAGGCGGTCGAGGTGCGGTGTTTCGTGGAAGGTGGACCCGTAACAGCCGAGGTCGGCCCAGCCGAGGTCATCGACCAGGAGGAAGAGGAAGTTTGGTCTGGGAGCGTTCTTCCCGGTGTTCGCGATGAGGGCACCGGGTTGCAGAAGAATGCAGGCAGTGAGGAGGACAGGGAAGCTGCGCATGGTGTCTACCTACCGAGGAAGAGATCCCGTCCTATCGCGAGGGCGGCCATCTTGCGATCCGCCACCGAGCGTTTGAGCATCCAGAAGCCGCAGTCGGGATGGACATATCTGACCCGTCCCGGTCCGATCACCTTCTCGGCCTCCTCGATGGCCCGGGCAATTTCTTCCGCGGTTTCCACCTGGTTGACCTTGATGTCGACCACCCCCAGGCCGATGCCGACCTTTCCGTTGAGATCCCTGATCGCCTCCAGGTCGTCCTTGGGACGGTGAGCGAGCTCCAGCACAAGGTGGTCGGCGTGCAGGGAGTCGAGAAACTCGAGGAGGGGCTTCCACTTGCCGGCCTGGATGGTCTGGCCACCGTAATTCCCGAAACAGAAGTGCACCGCGGTGGAACCGTCGAAGGCATCGAGGACCCTGTTGATGGCCTCGGCGGCGAGCGGACCGTCGGCCGGGTTGCCTGGGATATTGGCTTCATCGACCTGCAGGCAGGAACACGGGCAACCGGAGACCTGCCCGGCAAGGACGTCCGCGAGCGCGAGGGTCAGGGCTGCGAAGTCATGGTAGTGCTGGTCGAGGAGAGTGCGGGCCAGCATGTAGGGGCTGGTGACGGTGAACTTGAAGGCGCCGCCGGCGAGATTGGCCGCACGTCGGCAGTCGTCGATCAGGTTGAGTCCGCCGCCATGCAGCGCTTCGCGCACCACGGCGGCGGGCTTGGCGCGGAAGCCCATGCTCTGGTTCGCGTGAAAGGCTTCTGCTTCGGCCCGGCCGATGGTGGTGTCGCAGCCACCCATGGGAGAAACGAAATACTCGATCATGCCATTGGTATCCGGGTGGTTGATGTCAAAGCGGTAAAGCTCTCCGTCGGTCGGCAGGTCGATCCCGGCCTGGCGCTGGGTGTTGAAGATGACCCGGGTGGCATCGGTGACGGCCTGTTCAGACGGGAGAGCGGTCAGCCAGTCGGGGACGGGGTAGGAACCGACCGTGGTTGTCAGGATGCGTGGCCCGTCGGGAAGGGGAGGGATCGTGTTCATGCTCGGACGTGGTTGATTCGCTGTGGAGGGAGTTTCAAGTCCCGGGTTTGAAGTTGCAAGTTACGATCCGCCCCTGAGATCACGGGCGAAGGCTTCGCGGTGGGTCTTGTCCAGAGGTGGGCTGAACTTGCTCACGGCGGCGAAGACGAGGACGTTGACGATAATCCCGCACATCCCGACATCAAAGAGCGCCTTGAGATGGGAGGCCCCCTCGACCACGGCATTATCCCCCCCGAAGAGGAGGCTGCCCAGGGGAGGGAAGAGGCAGACGGTGAGCAGGCCCGCGATCAGGCCCGCGACTGCTCCGGCGCGACTGCCCCTGCGGATGAAGAGAATGTCGATGGTGATGGGCAGCAGCTGGGCTGAGAAGGCCATGGCGAGGAAGAAGAAGGCGGTGATGGTGTCGAGAAGCCCCTTCTGATCCCTGCCCAGGAACGTGATGGCTGCTGCGGCAACGGTGGCCAGGACGATGACGAGGCGGCCAATCCAGGTCCGTTCCCGCTCGGAGGAGTTTTTCTTGAGCGGGTGGTAGAGGTCCCGGGTCGCCATCGCGCTCAGGGCGTGCAGGTTGGAGTCAGCCGTGGACATGGAGGCTGCCATCACCGCCACCAGGATGAGGGCGACGAGAACGATCCCGATCGCGCCGAACATTTCCGGGAAGTAATCCTGGATGACATGAATAAGCACCTGGTCGACCTTGGAGCCGTCTGTAAGGTGTATTGTGCCCTCGATGATCTGTGGTTCGTAGAGCACCCGTCCTCCCAGACCGACAAGGAAGACGCCGAAGATGAAGCAGACTGGCAGGATGGTGGAGAAGGCGATGGCGGAGCGGCGCAAGGTGGAGGAATCGCGGGCGGCGTAAAAGCGCATCCACTGAGCGGGTTGAATGATGCTGGCGAGAGAGGCGAAGGCGCAGAAGGTGAGAAGTTTCCAGGTATTGTGGGGATTGGCATCACCGGGGTCCGGCACGGTGAGGAGGGCGCCATCCAGTTCGGAGGAGACCCGGGAAAAGTAACCTGAGGGGCCCTCCAGGGCGTACATGACCGCTACTCCGGAGAGGACCATGGCGCTGAGGAGGATGATGCCCTGCATGACATCGGTCCAGGCCACCGAACGCATCCCGCCGATGATGACGTAGATCATGGTCACGAGCGAAAGGGCGGCTACCCCGGCGTCCTCCATGGTGATCCGCCACCCGAACAGGGACATGTGCTCGATTTCGCGGAAGAGCCCATCGGCAAGCAGTCCCCCGCCCTTGATCTGCATGACAACGTAGGGGATGACATAGAGCGCGCCGGTGAGGGCCACCAGTCCGCGGATTGCGGGGGAATCCCCGTAATAGTCGGTCACCATGTCGGCGGGGGTGATGTAGCCACGCTTGCAGCCAATTCGCCGGATGCGGTTTCCGAGGAGATAAATCGCGGCCGCGGCGACCGGGAGGTTGAGGGCGTAGAGCATGGGCGCGATCCCTCCCTCATACATCCAGCCCGGAAAGGTGAGGATGGCGAAGCTGGAGAAGTAGGTCGCCATGATGGTGAGAGAGGTCACGATCACACCCTGGCCGCGGCCGGCGAGGTAGTAGTCGGTCTCTGCATGGGCGGCGCGACGGCTCTTGAGGAGGCTGAGCGCACCGAGCCCGAGCAGGCCGGCGAGGTAGAGGGCAAGGACAATGTAGGGCCATGCGCCCAGGCTGGGTGGGCTCTTGCCGGTGGCGAGGAGATCGAACATGGCTGGTTCCTAATCCGTATCTTTCCACACCGTGAAGGCTGCCGTCACGATACAGCCCGCCATCACGAGAAACCAGAACACCACCCAGAGGTAGAGGGCGGGTACTCCAAACCAGATGTTGGGGGCCTCCTTGGTGCCATCGATCAGGGCCGCACCGGGTCCCGGTCCCAGGACGAGTGCGACCAGGAAGATGACGGTGAGAAGCGGTCCCTTGCCCACGGTTGGGTCATCTCAGCGGAGAAGGGGTGAGGGTGTCGATGGAAAAGTCTGTCTGGAGGGGATTGGCGGCGACCTGCGGAGCCGGTACTTGTGCTGGAGGATCATCTCGGATTCAGTGAGCGACGCCATGTCCCTCCCGTTTCGCATCGGTTCCCTCTCCTTCCGTACGCGCTGGATGAAGACGCGCTTTCCGTTCAAATACGGAATCGCGTCCATGACCGAGCTGCCGCATGTCTTTGGAGTGGCGGAGGGGAGCCTGGGAGGTGCGCCCTGGTGCGGCCTGGCCTCGGAAGGGCTCCCGCCCAAGTGGTTCACGAAGAACCCGGACACATGTTTCGAGGAGGACCTTCCCGCCATGGTCGAGAGCATTCGGCATGCATGCGATCTTGTGGAGAACTCGGCCCATGAGTCAGTCTTTGCGGCCTGGCGCTCACTCCATGAGGAACAGGATCGCTGGGCACGGGAAAAGGGGTATCCGCCGCTTCTGGCGCACCTGGGAACGGCCCTGGTGGAGCGAATGCTCATCGATGGCTATTGCCGGGGGGCGGGGTTGAGCTTCCCGGAGGCGGTGGGCACGAACTCCTTCGGAATCGATCTCGGATGCCTCCACCCCGAACTGGCCGGCACGGAGCCCGGCGAATGGCTGGCCGGACCCGGGGAATCCATTGTCGTGCGCCACACGGTGGGACTCGGCGATCCCCTGCGCGCCGGGGATATCCCGGAGGATGAAGGCATTGACGATGGCCTGCCCCACGCCCTGCTTGAGGCAATCCGTCATTACGGGTTGACCCATTTCAAGATCAAGGTCTGCGGCAGCCTGGAAGTCGATGTCCCGCGCCTGAAGGATGTTGCGGCGGTGCTGTCGGAAGCATCCCCGGGATTCCGTTACACTCTGGACGGCAACGAGCAGTTCCGGGACATCGCCACCTTCCGTGAACATTGGGAGGCTTATCGTGCGGAGCCGGGGCTGGCGGTCCTGTTCGAGAGCGACAGACTGCTTTTTGTCGAGCAACCCCTGCATCGTGACGTGGCTCTTGCAGAGAGCGTTCGGGATGAACTGGCGGCCTGGGACGAAGCCCCGTCCATGATCATCGACGAATCGGACGGCGAGCTGGACTGCATGAGGCGGGCCCTCGCGCTGGGCTACCGTGGGACCAGTCACAAGAACTGCAAGGGGGTGATCAAGGGTCTGGCCAACCGGTGCCTGATCGAATGGTACCGGCGACAACAACCGGAAGAGGGCCCCTGGCTGATGAGTGGTGAAGACCTTGCCAACGTCGGGCCGGTGGCCCTTCTCAATGATCTGGCAGCCATGGCGGTCTTCGGGATCGGGAACGTGGAGCGCAACGGGCATCATTACTTTGCAGGGTTGAGCATGTTCCCCGGGGAGTTGCAGAAGATGGTGTGTGAGAGACACCCCGATCTTTATGAGATGAGGCCGGAAGGCTATGCCTCCCTGCGCATTGAAGGGGGGCGGGTCTCGACCAGGTCACCGGGAGAGGCGCCCTTTGGACACGGACTGGACCTCACCCCTGAGACGCTGGCGTTGCTCGGCGACGAGGGCCTGCCTGCCACAACTTGATCTCCCGGGGTGACGGGAGATCGGCCGCAGCAGCCTTGGCGGGTTGATGGTCAGGCAATCTCCAGAACAAGTTTTCCGAACTGGGGGGACCCGGTCATCGATTGGATGAGACCTGCGCCCTCCGCGAGGGGAGTGATCGAGTCAATCTCCGGCCTCAGTTCATGCTTCTCCACAAAGGCGATCATGCCTGCGAAATCGGCGGGCGATCCCATGGTGGAGCCGATGAGCTGGAGTTGATTCCAGAAATGGTAGCGAATGGGAAAGGTGACGGACGGACCAGCAGTGCCTCCGTAACTCACCACCCGTCCCCCGGGGCGGACCAACGGAAGCAGGTCACCAAATCCAGTGCCCGCTGCACTATCGAGAACGAGGTCGACGGATCCGTTGGCGGCAAGAAAGTGCTCGGACCAGTTCTCCCCGGTGTAGTTCACTCCGGCGGATGCCCCGAGCGAGATCGCGCGGGCAAGCTTGTCCTCTGAGGAAGAGCTGACCAGCACGCGGCTACCGATGACATGGGCGATCTTGAGGGCCACGGTGGCCACCCCTCCACCAATTCCCGTGATGAGAATGGATTCGCTGGGCTGCAACCGGCCCTGCGGGAAGAGGGCCCGGTAGGCCGTCAGAGTGGCGAGGGGCAGGGCCGCGGCCTCATGCATGGTGAGGTGGGCGGGTTTCTCGACCAGTTGACACGCCGGGACGGCGATTTTTTCAGCAAACGTACCATGATCGGGCATTCCCAGGATGCGGAAGTTCTCGCCCTGGGCTTCCTGTGAGTCACCCCAGTTGAGGCTGGGATTAATCACGACCTGCTTTCCCAGCCAGCAGGGATCGACGCCCTCGCCCACGGTTTCCACGATCCCGGCTCCGTCGGATCCCAGTATACAGGGAGCCTGGATATTGGGATAACCGCCCTGCGTGATCCAGAAGTCGCGCCGGTTGAGGGCGGCGGCCTGGAGGCGGATCACCGCCAGTCCGGGACCGGCGGCAGGCTCTTCCACGCTGGTGAATTCAAGGGTGCCATCGGTAGAGGTCAGGACGAGAGCCTTCATGTGTGTAAGAATCCTATCGATTCCCGGTCCTTACAAGGGTGCATCCCGGGCTGATGCCCCTCTTCACCCGGTGCGATCCGGATTCCGGGACAACGAGCGGGAGCGCAGCAGGGAGGGGCGCAAAACGCTCTCCGGGACCATCCCGGGAGGTTGGGTGGGCTCGGTGCCATGGAAGGGAGCGTTCCCCTTCCCGGTTATTCGATCACCTCGATATCGTCAATGGTCAACCCACTGAAGGCATCCGCGCTGCCGTCGCTCACGAAAGTCCATTCAATGATCACATTCTCGCCGAGGGCCTCCGTCGGGACGGGAACCTCAAGGGTGGTGTAGTCGGGATCAAAGACGGTCATGTCGAGGGCAGTTTCCGCGCCCAGTTGCAGGAGGTCTGCGCTACGCAGGAAGCGCACCACCGCGGAGTCGCCAAATCCGTCGGCATCGCGGAAGGCCTTGAAGGTCAGTTCCGCGCTGGCCACACCGCTCAGGTTGAAGGCGGGGGAACGCAGGGAAATGTCGGAGTCCGGACCGTAGTCGCCGAGATTGGTGCACCACGCAGTGGCGGAGTCACCGGCGCCGGTGAGGGGTCCGGTGGAACCGGAGGGGGATCCGAGTTCCCATCGGGTGTTTTCGGTTGCATCGTTCACGATGGTGGACCAGCCCTGGGCTCCCGACTCAAGGTCGTCCGCGAAGAGGATCACGGGCGGGGCATTGAATTCTTCCACCACAAACAGCCGCGTCAGGTCATCGGGCAGGGGAATGGTCAGGGTGTTCTCCGGGGGAGTAGCCACCAGATCGACGTTTCCGCCAAAGATCGGCCATTCCAGGGGAGTCGCGGAGCCCGGGTCAAGGGTGCTGTGGAGGTTGTAGAGCTTTCCAGCCGTGCTTTCCCAGCTGATGGAAAGGAGGCCGGAGGCCGGGTCGTGGGAGACTTCGGTGAGCTGGAACCGGTTGGCGTTGTCACTGAGTCCCAGGAGCCAGTCGATGGACTGCCCGAAGAGGGTCCTGGCGTCGTCGGTAAAGAAGTTGAAGGTGTTGTCGGTGATACCGAGCATGATGCGGCGAGCGGGGGCCGGTTGACCGGTGAGCAGTTCATCCCCCGCTTCCACGATGGTGAGGAAGCCGTTCCTGGGGTTGGTGTCGTCACTGGCAAGGGAGACGGCACCAGGGGCCTGCAGGCCGGTGGACCACCAGAACTCGGCGGCGCCGGTGGTCATCTGGACGAGTTGTCCGGCCTGGAATCCCGCGGTGATGGGGTGCTCAACATTGATGGTGATGGAATGAGCCGCGTTTTCCTTGGTGCGTCCGTCGGTGATGGCGAATTCGCCGCCGGCATTCCGGGTCAGGGCCTCTTCCCAGTTGAGGATCGGGACGGGCGAGTCCTGAAACTTGCCCCGTGCGCTGCCGGAGCCGAAAGTGGAGGAGAGCAGGAGAGCCCCGAAGCCAAGCTCGTCACCGGGCTGGGCTATGCTGGACTGCATGTAGGTGACGTTCTGGGTGCCGTAGGAATCCTGCAGAAAGGTCATGATGGCGCTGTCCGCGCCGGCGGTAGGACCGGTTGCGCCTCCAAGGAGCAGAATAGTCAAGCCCACTTCAGGGACGTCGCCGGGATCGGTGGGATTGCTCCCCTCGGCGAGTTCGTTCCCGTCATCAAAGCCGTCGCCGTCGGTGTCATCGTTGCTGGGATCAGTCACAAAACCGTTGTCTTCGCTGATTTCTACTCCGTCGCTGAGACCATCGCCGTCGGTATCAGGGTTGTTGGGATCAGTAACCGAACCGTTGTCGGCGCTGACTTCCTCGCCATCGAGGAGGCCGTCGTCATCGGAATCGTCATCAGCGGGATCCGTCATGTTATCGCTCTCCTCCTGGTTGGTGGATCCGTCATCGTCGAAGTCGTCCCCGGGGAGGACATCCGCAAGGGTGGCAATGGCGTCATTGGGGTCCGCAGCGATTATTCCCTGCTCGAAGGAGTCG